>Ga0209172_10000647_pt1 | contig 91964 bp, 82 predicted proteins | sample LarsenN4metaG_FD_184113 | JGI IMG/M metagenome (GOLD analysis project Ga0209172, IMG submission 184113) | Hot spring sediment bacterial and archeal communities from British Columbia, Canada, to study Microbial Dark Matter (Phase II) - Larsen... ... | reverse complement strand
CCGCGCCATCGCCAGCGCGTCGCGATGCTGCGCAACCGCGCCGCCCACGAGGTGCCGCAGATCCTCGCCCGGCTGCTCGGCTCGTCGCGCCAGATCGTGCGCGACCTGCAGGTGCTGCGAGGCTCCTCGCCCGGCGTCCGCGATCCACAGGAGGTGTTTCAATGAAAGTCAGCGTCTTCGGTGCCGGCTACGTCGGCCTCGTCACGGCCGCCTGCCTGGCCGACATGGGCAACAGCGTCGTCTGCCTCGACGTCGACCCGGCCCGCCTGCGCGTGCTGCGCGAGGGCGGCGTGCCGATCCACGAGCCGGGGCTGGAGGCGCTGCTGCGGCACAACGTCGCCGCGCGTCGCCTTTCGTTCACCGACGACGCGGCGCGTGCCGTCGCGCACGGCACCCTCATCTTCATCGCCGTGGGCACGCCGGCGACCGAGGACGGTTCGGCCGACCTCGACCACGTGCTCGCCGCCGCGGCGACCATCGGCCGCCACATGGAGGACTACAAGGTCGTCGTCGACAAGAGCACCGTGCCCGTGGGCACCGCCGACCGCGTGCGCGAGGCCATCCGCGAGCAGCTGAACGGCCGCAGCGCGCTGGTGCCGTTCGCCGTCGTCTCGAACCCCGAGTTCCTGAAGGAGGGCGCGGCGATCGAGGACTTCATGCGCCCCGACCGCATCATCGTCGGCAGCGACGACGAGCGTGCCACGCTGCTGATGCGCGCGCTGTACGCGCCGTTCCTGCGCAACCGCGACCGGCTGATGACGATGGACATCCGAAGCGCCGAGCTCACGAAGTACGCGGCCAACGCGATGCTGGCCACGCGCATCAGCTTCATGAACGAGCTGGCGGCGGTGGCCGAGCGTGTCGGCGCCGACATCGAGCAGGTGCGCCTGGGCCTCGGCAGCGACCCGCGCATCGGCACGCACTTCCTCTATGCCGGCTGCGGCTGGGGCGGCTCGTGCCTGCCCAAGGACGTGAAGGCGCTGCGGCGCATGGCGGCCGATGTCGGCGTGGAGATGCAGATCCTCGGCGCGGTGCAGTCGGTCAACGAGCGCCAGCGCCGGCTGCTCGTGGAGCGGGCGCACGAGCGCTTCGGGCCCTCGCTGCGCGGGCGGCGCTTCGCGCTCTGGGGCCTCGCGTTCAAGCCCGGCACCGACGACCTGCGCGAGGCGCCGAGCCTGGAGATCATCGAGGCGCTGCTGCAGGCCGGTGCCACCGTGCAGGCCTACGATCCGGCCGTCTCGGGCACGCCGACGCGCCTGCTGGCCCGGCGCGAGGGGTTCTCGTTCGCCGAGGATCCGATGGCCGCCGCCGCCGATGCCGACGCGCTGATGGTGGTGACCGAGTGGCGCGAGTTCCGCAGCCCCGACTTCGAGGCGCTGCGCGGGCTGCTGCGACAGCCGGTCATCTTCGACGGTCGCAACATCTTCGACCCGCAGCAGATGCTCGACCTCGGGTTCGAGTACCACGGCATCGGACGCGGCGCTGCGCTGGAGGCGGCGCCGGTGGCCCCAGTTCTCGACCGACCGGCTCTCGCCCGAACCGCCTGACGCGCCGCGCCGCAGAGCCTCAGCGGGGCGCGAGCCGGCGCAGTGCCAGCTGCGCGATCAGCGCGGTCACGACGATGATCAGCGCCACGACGATCCAGAAGCCGTGGCCTTCACCGCCGAACGGCACGCCGCCCACGTTCATCCCGAGCAGGCCCGAGATCAGGTTGATCGGCAGCGCGAGCACGGTGACCATGGTCAGCGTGAAGAGGCTGCGGTTGTTCTGCTCGGCCACGCGCGCCGCCGACTCCTCCTGCAGCAGCTTGGTGCGCTCCTGCAAGGCGCCGATGTCTCGCATCACGACCGCGAACTCCTCGCTGGCCTGATGCAGCCGCTGCCTGTCACCCTCGCGCAGCCAGCCGGGGGCGTTGCCCAGCACGCGGAAGAGGGCGCTCGGCTCCGGTGCCAGCAGTCGCTGCAGTCGCACGCTCATGCGACGCATCTGCGCCAGTTCGCCGGCCACGCCGATGGCGCGGCCGGCGAGCAGTCGGTCCTCCATGTCGTCCACGCGTTCGGCGGCCTTGCGCGCGATGTCCTGCAACTCGTCGGCCTGCTGTCGCAGCAGGTGCTCGAGCAGCGTGGCCGCGCTGCTCACGGCATGGCTGCCGCGCGCCACCGCCGCGCGCAGCCGGTCCACCGACCGCAGGGGGCTGCGACGCGCCGTGATCACCAGGTCGTGCCGCGCGGCGAGCCACAGGGTGGCGACGTTGCTCGCCTCGAACGCGAAGTCGTAGGTCACGTCGTTGAGAACCGCGAAGATCGAGTCCAGCGTGCGTTCGATGCGCGTCGCGCGGGATCCCTCGTGCAGCGCATCGAAGAACTCTTCCGCCAGCCCCGCATGCTCGCGCAGCCAGCGTTCGGCACCGGCGTGCCCGAGGTTGAAGTGGAGCCACAGGAACTCGCCGGGCGCCCGCGGCGGCCCGTCGCTGCCCTGCGCGAGCCACCGCGGGGCGTCCGCCGTGTCGATGGGCTCCACTCGTCCGTGATCGATGAACCGGAAGCCGCAGATCAGTCCGTTGGCGTCGGCGCCGTAGGTGCCGCCCGGGTGCGTGGCGAGGCGGTGGGGCGGTGCTTGGGTTGTCACTGGCGGCATCCTCGAGCGCAGGCGGTGTTGCGGAACCGTTCGGATACCTGGCCTTGATGACCCGGTGATGACACAGGCTCGTCGGGAGGCTCTGGCGCGCGGGGCGCGAGGCGGCGATCCGCGTGCATCGGTCCCGCCGGGTCCCGATGACGATGTACTCCAACGTCGCAGTCTGACTGGGCATCGCCCTGGTGCACCTGCCGCCGCCGCGCCGCCGTCAGCACCGGGTGTCGCCGCGCCTGGTGCTGGCGGAGCCCTGACCCTGCGCCCGCAGAGGCCCGAGCCTCGTCGCCGGCGCTGGTGGCCGCAGCGGCTGCGCGGGCGGGCGCAGACGAAGGCAGTGGCCCGCGCGGGGCTTCATCGGCCCGTCATCGGCTCGGCGAAGACTCCGTGGCCTCTCCCGCGGCAAGGGGCGAAGCCATCATGGCGCAGTCGGTGGGTCGATCGGTCGGGCGCCGGGCTTCGGCGGCCTGCATGGCGGGCCTGCTTGTCTGCAGCGCAGCGGGCGTGGCTGCCCAGGACGCGGCGCGTGGCGCGCAGCTGTATCGCACACTGCCCGGCACGCCCGGCGTCGGCTCGTGCCTCTCGTGCCACGGCGAGCCGCTGAACAACCGCAACAGCGTGCTGCGCGGCGCGGCGGGCGGGCCGCTGATATCACGCACCATCGCCGCAGTGTCGACGATGGGCTATCTGCGTCAGTACCTGAGCGACGCGGACCTGGCCGACATTGCCGCCTACCTCGCCACCGTGGTGCCGACGGCCGCGCCGGAGACGCTGCCCGAGCCCTGGCCGACCTTCGATGACTTCGGGGTGCAGGCCGTCGGCACGCAGGCTGCCGAGCGCACGGTGTGGCTGCGCAACCTGCAGCCGCGCGGCGAGATCGCCCTCGGTGGCGTGGTCTCCAGCGACCCGGCGGTGTTCCCGGTGCAGCACGAATGCCCGCTGAGCCTGCCGCCACTGGGCTCGTGCCGCGTGCGCACCTGGTTCCGCCCGGCCGCGGTGGGGCCGGCCGAGGCGCGCTTCGACGTTCTCGCGCCCGGCGGCCAGCTGCTTCGCAGCGGTCGCCTGCTCGGCACCGGGGCGGCGCTGCAGCCGCCCACGCTGGCGTGGGCGCCCGCCACCGGGCTGGTCGACTTCGGGCGCGTGGAGGTCGGCCGCAGTGCCGAGATGCGGTTGCAGCTGCACAACCCCGGCGGCGCGGCGGTGACACTGACGCGACTGCGCAGCAGCGGACCGCAGGCGCTGCGGTTCGCGGTGGCGGCCGATTGCCTGACGGCCGGCCGCATCGAGGCCGGCACGCGTTGCGAGGTGACGATCACGCACACGCCACGCTCGGCCGAGCGCGCCGAGAGCTGGGTCGAGCTGGCCTCGGATGCCGCCAACGCGCCGTTGCTGCGGCTGCAGGCGATCGGCGTGGCCGCCCCGGCGCCCGAGCCTGCGGCCTCCGCGCCCGCACAAGACACCACGGGCGGCGGGGCGTTGTCCCCTTGGTCCGTGCTCGGCCTCGCGCTGGCCACGCTGGTGCTGCGCCGAGGGCGCGGCCTCGGCGAGCCGGGCTGAAGCGGTACCGACCCCAGGACAGGTGCGGGGTCCGAAGCGGGGCCCGCAGCTTCACCGCACTGTCACACATCGCACCCAGCATCGCCGGTTCCAAGCCCCCTTCCGACTTCCCTCCCTGCGATGGGCAAGGACTTCTCCCTCATGGAGGACAGCAACCGCTCCTCCAACCCCAGCATTCACGACGTGTCCGACCCCGCGCGGCGCACCCTGTTGCTCGGCGGCCTGGGCGCCGCGGTCGGCGGACTGCTCGCGCCGCTGGCCGGCTGCGCCGGAGTGGGCGCCGCAGGTGCGGGGCCGCTGCTGGGCTTCAAGAGCGTGCCGGTCAGCACGGCCGACACGGTGGTGGTGCCCGAGGGCTACAGCGTGCAGGTGATCGCGCCTTGGGGCGACCCGGTCGGCCTGTCGGGCGAGGACCACGCCTTCCGCTTCGACGCCAGCAACACCGCAGCCCAGCAGGAGACGCAGCTGGGCATGCACCATGACGGCATCCACTTCTTCCGCCATCCCCTCGCGCCCGACAGCAGCGCCTCCGGCCTCCTGGTGATGAACCACGAGTACGCCGACGACGGGCTGCTGCACCCCGACGGCATGGCGACCTGGAACGCGCAGAAGGTGCGCAAGGCGCAGGCGGCGCACGGCGTGTCGGTGATCGAGATCGAACAGAAGGGCGGCCGCTGGTCGGTGGTGAAGCCCAGCCCCTGGGCGCGCCGCATCACGGCCTACACGCCGATGGCCTTCAGCGGCCCGGCCGCGGGCCACGGCCTGCTGCAGACCGCGGCCGACCCGGGCGGCCGGCGCGTGCTGGGCACGCTGAACAACTGCGCCAGCGGCATCACGCCGTGGGGCACCTACCTCACCTGCGAAGAGAACTTCATCTTCTACTTCAAGGGCCCCGACCAGCCCGACGCGCACCAGGCCCGCTGGGGCCTGCGCAAGGGCGACCCGGTGGGCTACCGCTGGCACGAGCACGACGAGCGCTTCGACGCCACCAAGCACCCCAACGAAAGCAACCGCTTCGGCTGGGTGGTGGAGATCGACCCCTACGACGCCAGCAGCACGCCGGTGAAGCGCACGGCGCTCGGCCGCGCCGCGCACGAAGGCGCCACGGTCGCCGTCACGAAGGACAGGCGCGCCGTCGTCTACATGGGCGAGGACGCGCGCTTCGAGTACATCTACAAGTTCGTCAGCCGCGATGCCATCAAGCCGGGCGGCGCCAAGGCGAACGCCGAGCTGCTCGACCATGGCACGCTGTACGTCGCGCGCTTCGATGCCGACGGCAAGGGCCGCTGGATCCCGCTCGTGCACGGGCAAGGGCCGCTGACGGCGACCAACGGCTTCGCCGACCAGGGCGAGGTGATGGTGAAGACGCGCCAGGCCAGCGACCGGCTCGGCGCCACCAAGATGGACCGGCCCGAGTGGATCGACATCGACAAGGACGGCTGGGTGTACTGCACGCTCACGAACAACAGCAACCGCGGCGGCGGCAACCAGCCTGGCACCGATGCCGCCAACCCGCGGGCCAACAACACGATGGGGCACATCATCCGCTGGAAGGAAGCGGGTGACTTCGACGGCCTGGCCTTCGAGTGGAACCACTTCGTGCTCGCCGGCGACCTCGCCAACGAGCGGGCCGAGGCCAAGGGCAACGTCAAGGGCGACGCCTTCGGCTGCCCCGACGGGCTGTGGACCGACGCGCGCGGCGTGCTGTGGATCCAGACCGACATGTCCACCAGCGCGATGGGCAAGGGCGACCTGAAGAACCTGGGCAACAACGTGATGCTGGCGGCGGACCCGCGCACCGGCGAGGTTCGCCGCTTCCTCGTCGGGCCGGCGGGCTGCGAGATCACCGGCGCGACCGCCACGCCCGACGGCCGCACGATGTTCGTCAACATCCAGCACCCGGGCGAGAGCCCCAGCGAGCGCAGCGACCCGAAGCAGCCGCGCCGAATCAGCAACTGGCCCGACCAGCGACCCGACGGGCGGCCGCGCAGTGCGACGGTGGTGATCCGCAAGAACGACGGCGGTGTCATCGGCGCGTGAGTCGATGGGGTGGGCCGCGGCGTCGACGGCGGCGGCGGCAGGCCTCGAGCGCGCCGTCGCCCGCTTCAAGGCTGCATAGAGCCGCCCGCGGCCCTGAGCGTGCCCCGCGGCGGCGGCAGACAGCCCGCCACCGACGCCGGCCGCGAGATCAGCCGGGTTCGATCACCGCGGCAGGCTGGGCTCTTGCCGGCAGCATGAACCGGTCGATGCCCAGTCCGATCGCCGCACCGGCGAACTGCGCAGCGATGAACCCGGGTGCGCTGGCCGGCGCGATGCCCGCGAAACTGTCGCTGAACATGCGGCCGAAGGCCGCAGCCGGGTTGGCGAACGACGTGGAAGCCGTGAACCAGTAGGCCGCGCCGATGTAGGCGGCCACCATGGCAGCCGCCCGCCCCGGCGCAGCGCGCAGGACCACCAGCAGCAGGCCGGCGGTGGCCACCGCCTCGGCGATCCACTGCCCCCAGCCGCCGCGCACGTGGCTCGAGAACTGCACGATCGCCGTCTCGAACATCGCGTGCGCCAGCCAGGCTCCCAGCACCGATCCGGCGAGCTGCGCGATGACATACGGCACGAGGTCGGCCCGGGACAGCCGGCCGTACCAGGCCATCACGGCGCTCACCGCCGGGTTGAAGTGCGCGCCGCTGACCGGTCCGAAGATCTCGATCAGGACGTAGAGCCCGCCGACGGTGGCGAGCGTGTTGGCCAGCAGCGCGATGGCGACGTTGCCGCCGGCCAGGCGCTCGGCCATGATGCCCGAGCCGATCACGACGGCCAGCAGCAAGGCGGTGCCGAGAGCCTCCGAGAACAGCCTGCGAGACAGGTCCGCCATGGCTCAGCGCTGCGCGATGGCGACGAGTTCGGCGTGCAGGTCGGCCTGGCTCATCGTGTCCAGCGGCAGCAGCAGCAACTGCAGCATGCGGTATCCGATGGCCTGGCGCGTGAGTTCGAAGGCGCGCCGCTTGCCCTCGGGTCCGCCCTCGGCATTCGATGGATCGGGGTAGCCCCAGTGCACCTTGACCGGCTGGCTGCCGTGGCCGCCGAAGAACACCGGGCAGGTCTCCGCGGCAGCGCTGTCGCACACGGTGATGACGATCGACAGCGGCGGCGCACCGTCCTGGCTGAATTCGTCCCAGCTCTTGCTGCGGCAGCCGCCGGTGTCGATGCCGGCGTCGTGCAGTACCTCGAGTGCGAAAGGGTTGATGCGGCCGCTGGGGGCGCTGCCGGCGCTGTGCGCCTTGACGTCGCGGCCGAGCCGGGCCGCCCAGTGATTGAGCATCCCCTCGGCCAGCACGCTGCGCGCCGAGTTGTGTGTGCAGAGGATGAGGACGTGGCAGGTCATGGCGCCCAGGTCTCAGGTCGCGACCCGGCCGATCTGGTCGATCTCGCGTTGGAGAGACATGCCGGCCAGCGAGCCCAGGGGCAGCGCCAGCATCAGCTCGATGCGGCGCTTCAACGTGATGGCGACATCCATGAAGGCCTTCGCCTTCTGCTCGTCGCTGCCTTCGACGGCCGCCGGGTCCGGTACGCCCCAGTGCGCTGTCATCGGCTGGCCTGGCCACACCGGGCAGACCTCGCCGGCCGCGTTGTCGCAGACCGTGAAGGCGAAGTCGAGCGCGGGGGCCCCGGGCCGCGCGAACTCGTCCCAGCTCTTGCTCCGGAATCCGTCGGTGGGGATGTGCCAGGCGGCCAGGGTCTTGAGTGCGAACGGGTTGACCGCACCGTTCGGGTGGCTGCCTGCCGACCACGCCCTGAACCGCCCGGACCCGAGGTGGTTCATCAGGCCTTCGGCGATGATGGATCGGGCCGAGTTGCCCGTGCAGATGAAGAGCACCTGGTAGACCTTGTCGCTCATGGCAGACCTTCAGCCGTGCGGGGCGCAAGACCTCGGCTTCGAGCAGAAGCCGCTGTGCTTGCCGGGGTGGGGAGTGGGGCAGCGCTTCATGGGAGCCTTTCGCGTCGGCCGCCGGCGCAGCCCGTCGTCGTGGGGATCCCGCAGTCGGTGCCCTGGCAGCAGTGGGCGGTGAGATAAGCCAGCAGGGCGTTCATCCGATCGATGGAGGGCCGGTAGATCAGGTTGCGGCCCTCCCGCTCCTGGGTCACCAGGTGGGCATGCATCAGCTCCTTGAGATGGAAGGACAGCGTGGATGCCGGCACGTCGAGCATGGCGGACAACTCACCCGGGGTCATTCCCTGCGGGGCCGCACCGACCAGTGCCCGGAAGACCCGCAGGCGCATGCCCTGCGCGAGCGCGGCAAGGGAGGCAACCGCGGCCTGTTCATCCATCATTCCAGTATCATGGAAATATACCTTCAGGTCAACGGATCGGCCCGCTTCGAGGCGTGCCGCCGCCGGTGCGATGTGGCGTACCTTGCCCTCCGGCGCTCAGTACACCTCGGGCACGTACATCTCCGCCGGCACGGGCTGGCGGATGTAGTCGGGGTTGCGCACACGCGGCGGCAGCTCGATGGTGGGGCGCGGCACCTCTTCGTAGGGCATCTGCGACAGCAGGTGTGCGATGCAGTTCAGCCGGGCCTTCTTCTTGTCCACCGCCTGCACCACCCACCAGGGCGCCTCGGTGATGTGCGTGCGCTCGAGCATCGCCTCCTTGGCCTTGGTGTAGGCCTCCCAGCGCACGCGGCTCTGCAGGTCCATCGGGCTGAACTTCCACTGCTTCAGCGGATCGTGGATGCGCCCGAGGAAGCGCAGGTGCTGCTCCTCGTCGGTGATGGAGAACCAGTACTTAAGCAACCGGATGCCCGAGCGAACGAGCATGCGCTCGAACTCGGGCACCGAACGGAAGAACTCCTCGACGTCGTCTTCGGTGCAGAAGCCCATCACCCGCTCGACGCCGGCGCGGTTGTACCAGCTGCGGTCGAACAGCACCATCTCGCCGGCGGCCGGCAGGTGCTGCACGTAGCGCTGGAAGTACCACTGCGTGCGTTCGCGGTCGTTGGGCGCGGGCAGGGCCACGACGCGGCATACGCGCGGGTTCAGCCGCTGCGTGATGCGCTTGATGACGCCGCCCTTGCCGGCGGAGTCGCGGCCCTCGAAGAGGATCAGCACCTTCTCGCCGCGCGCCGCCACCCAGTCCTGCAGCTTGACGAGCTCGGCCTGCTGCCGGAAGAGCTCGCGGAAGTAGACGGCGCGCGGCAGGCCGCCGTCGGCCGAGCGGGCTTCGGCGCCGCCGGCCGCGGGCAGGCGGTCCTCGACCTCGAGTTCCAGCTCCTCGTCGAAGTCGTCGCGCAGCTCGGCGTGCAGCCGCGCGACCAGCTCGGCATCGAGGGTGCTCGGCTTGTCGGTGTCGTCCATGGCCACGCCCGGCCTGCCGGTCAGCGCGGCGCGCCGCCGCGGCCGGACGGCACCACCCGGTACACCGCGGTGGTGCCGCTGATCTCGTGCGACACGATGACCAGCGGCTGTCCGGTGGGCGAGCGGTGCGCCGGCACGAAGCTCAGGCCCTCGGGGCCGAGGTCGCCGGTTTCGCCGTTGCGCGTGTTGATGTAGGTCTCGAAGCGCGCGTTGAACGGGTCGCTGATGTCGTAGACCATGATGCCGCCCACGCGCTCCAGGCCGATGAAGGCGAACGTGCGACCACCGATCTCGCCCACCGCCAGCGCCTCGGGCTCCGGGCCCTTGGCCGCGCTGCGCGAGTCGAGCGTGTCGTTGTCGTGGCCGCTGTTGAACTTGAACGGCGCGCCCACCTCCGCCGCGATGGCGGCGGTGATGCGCTCGAAGTCCTCGCCGGAGTCGAACACGCGCTTCATGTCGGCGGCGCGCCAGATGCTGAACGAGCGCCCACCGTAGCTCCACAGCTTGTTGCACTGGCCGGCGGCGTTCTTGCCGTTGTCGTTGCCGTTGGGCGCCAGGGTGATGCGCAGCCGCCCGAGGTTGGAGTCCTTCAGCAGCGGGTCGCTCGCGTCGCCGGTGGCGCCGGGGAAGACGGCCGGGTCGAGACCCTTGTCGCAATAGGCGCGGATGCGCACTTCCTCTTCGAACCCGGTCCACTCGCGCGCATCGCCCTCGTTGGCGGTCACGAGCCAGGTCTGGCCGCGGGCCCTGTAGGCGGCCGTGGAGTCGGGCAGGTACAGGGCGGTCACGGGCCAGTTCCCGATCTTCACCACGGGCGTGCCGCTGTTGGTGTCGGTGCCGCCGTCCTCGTCGCTCGGGTCGAGCCCCTGGCCGGGCAGGCCGTGGTCCTTCAGGCCGAGCGGCTGGATGCCGAGCACCTTCGCCCGCGCGATGTCCACGGTGGCCACCGCGTTGTTCTCCTGCAGCACCACGTAGGCGAGGCGGCCGTTGGGGTCGAGCGCGATGTACTCGGGCTCGAGGTCCTGCGCCACCGTGGCGCCGGGCCCGTAGATGCGCACGCCGCGCGCGCGCAGCGCGTCGACCTGGCCGTTGAACTCGGCGAAGCCCGCCGTGCGCACGGTGGGGGCGAGGGTGGAGCCGTGCCGGTTGACGTCGATGATGCTGACCGATCCTTCCGGGTCCACCGACCCGGGTTGACCGTAGCCGTCGGGCTCGCCCTCGTTGGCCACCAGCACGCGCCGGCCGTCGTGCGTGAAGACCAGCATGTCGGGCTGCGCGCCCACCGTCACCACCGCCAGGCGCTCGAGCGTGTCGGCGCGGTAGAAGGCGACGCGCCCGGGCGCGGTCTTGGGCGAGGCCTCGACGGCCACGGCCACCAGGCCGTCGTGCACGGCCACGCTGTTGACGGTGGCGCCGATGTCGGCCACCGAGATGAACGCCGCCGGCGCGGCCGGGATCGAAGGGTCGGTGACGCCGCTCGGATCGAACACGTTCACGCCGCCGTGGGCGCCATCGGTCACGAAGAGGCGGCCCGTGCGGGCGTCGTAGGCGTTGATCTCGGCCCCGGCTTCGCCGCCGGCCGTCGTGCCGCCGATCTTCTCCAGCGTGAGCGAGAACGTGGCTGCGCCGCCCGTCGACAACGCGCTCGACGTCTGCCCGGCCTGCGGATCGGTCGTTTCGTCGCCACCCCCGCCGCAGGCGGCCAGGGCCAGAACGGCGGCGGCCACCAGAGAGGCCAGGGCGAACGGAACCAGGGGCGTGCGGCGCATCAGCGGGGTCTCCTCGAGGGTCGTCGAAACGACTGACGATGGTCGTTCGACATGACAGCGCGGTGACAGCCGGCGAGCGCGGCGCGTTCACGCAACGGTCGCGGCAACGAGCGCGCAGGTGCAGCTGATCGAGCGGCCCGCCGTGGCGCGCGGCTTCGGCCAGCCAGAAGTTGCGGGCCCGAGGATCGGCGCCTAACGCAGGGCCGTAGCGGCATCCACATGTGCCGCACATGTTGTCCACAGCTTGCCGGCCCCGCGGTCGCGGGTGTGGCCGCGACAGGGTGGTTCAGGCCGCCGGTCCGCGGTAGAGTGACTCGAACGACGGCCGAGCCCGCCGTCGATGGAACGAGACCCAGGAGGAAGAACATGCTCACCTTGGCCGAGGCCGCCTATCTCGACTCGCGCTTTGGCTTGGAGACCGAACTGCCGCGTGCAGGGTCGGCGCTGGAGAACCCCTTCGTCTTCGACGCCTCGGCGCGCGAGCTGAAGCGGCTGGCCGAGCGCGGCCTCATTCAGGTCACTTGCGAGCAGACGGCGATGCGGGCCGACGAGTGCCTCATCGAGCGGTTCAGCTTCAAGCGGCTGCGCTGAAGCGTCGCGTCCGGCCGCGGGCCGGCGCAAGCCCCGGCCCGGCGCCGCCTTCGGCTTCCGTCACGCGGCTGTCACATGTCGCTGGCCCACTGTGGGCCCATGAGCGACCGCTCGACTCGATGGCGCGGGCGGCAACGAGGGCCACAGCATGCAGATGTCAGTCACCGAGACCGCGGAAGCGGCCGTCGAGGTCGGTTTGGCCGGGCGGCTCGACGCCGCCGGCGTCGACGAGGTGGAGACCCGGTTCAACGCCGCGGCCATCGCATCGGGCCGCCATGCCCTGGTCGACCTGACGGCGGTGGAGTTCGTCTCGTCGATGGGCGTGCGCATGCTGCTCACGGCGGCGAAGGCGCTGAGGTCGCGGCAGCGCCGCTTCCTGCTCGTCGTCCCTGCGGGCCCGGTGCGGGAAATGCTCGAGACGGCCGCCATCGACACGTTGATCCCGATGTTCCAGGCCCGCGACGAGGCGCTCGTACACTTGCTGCGGTGAACCGGTTCCAGTCGCCGTGGTGAACGAGGTTCCCCCGCTGCGCGTGCGCGTGGGCCCGGGTCATGCGGCGCTGGAGGCGGCACGCCGGCAGGTCGTCGGGCACCTGGCGCAGGCGTGCGAACGTGGCGATCGAAGCACGGTGTACGCCGTCGAGCTCGTGCTCGAGGAGTGGCTGACCAACGTCTTCCGACACGGCGGCGGTACCGAGGTGACGGTCGAGGTGGCCTGCGACGGCCGGCAGGTCGGGCTGCGCTTCACGGACGACGGCACGACCTTCGACCCGACGCGAGCCCCGGAGCGCGTGGCTCCGGCCACGCTGGACGAGGCCGAGCCCGGCGGCCTGGGCCTCTTCCTGATCCGCCGCTACTCGCGCAGCTGGCGCTATGCGCGCGAGGCCGGCCGCAACGTCATGCAGGTCGAGATCGACTGCCCGGCCGCGTGAGCCCGAGCGGGCGCGGAGAGCCGGCCAGGCGCCGCGCGCTCACGCCGGTTCGGAGCAGCGCTTCAGCAGCACCATCGTGATGTCGTCTTCCTGGGGCGCGGCGCCCCGGTGGGTGGCCAGTTCCTCGAGCAGGCGAGCGGCCAGGGTCGCGGGCGCGCCCGAGGCGCCGGCGTCGACGAGGCGCTCGACGCGGGCGTTGCCGAACAGGGTACCGCCGGCCGAGGCGCACTCGAAGACCCCATCGGACAGCAGCACGAGCCAGTCGCCCGGCGCCATCGTCAGCTCGATGGCCGGCCGCAGCGGCCCGATCGGCAGCGTGCCCAGCGGCAGCCAGGTGGCGCGGTAGGCGTCGCAACGCCGCTCGGCCGCGCGGTAGTGCAGCAGCGGCCCCTGGCCGCCGCTGTGCATGCGCACGTGGTGGGTCGCCGGGTCCAGCAGCCCGATGCAGGCGGTGACGAAGCGCGAGTCGGGCAGCACGGTGACCAGCTGGTCGTTGACCTCGGAGAACGCGGTCTCGAGGTCGGCGCCCATGCGCAATGCCATGCGCAGCATCGCGTGCATCTGCGTCACCGACAGCGCCGAGGCGATGCCGTGCCCGGTGGCGTCGGCCAGCAGCAGCAGCAGGCCCTGCGGGATGAGCGCGAGGTCGAACGTGTCGCCGCCCGTCTGCTCGGCCGGCAGGAAGACGCCGTGCATCTCGTAGCCCGGCAGCTCGGGCATCGCCGCGGGCAGCGTGCTCCGCTGCATCATGCTGGCAATGTCCATCTCCCGGCGCAGCCGCTCGCTGGCCAGATGCTCGTCGACGGCGCGCACGCGGGAGATCGCCACCGCACACTGGGCTGCCAGTGCTTCGGCCAGGGCCTCGTCGTCGGCGTCGAAGGCGCCGTCGATGCGGTTGAGCACCTGCAGCACGCCGACCAGCGTGTCGGCATGGTCCACCAGCGGCAGGCTCAGGCTGCAACGCGTGCGGAAGCCCGTTCGCAGGTCGATCTCGCGGTTGAAGCGAGCGTCGGCGTAGCAGTCGGGCACGTTGATCGGGCGCCGGTCCCGCGCGCAGGCGCCGACGAGGCCCACGCCGTGCGCCACCCGCAGTTGCTTCAGGTCGCTGGCCACCTCGATGTAGAGCTCGCGCGCCGGCGCGTCGTTCAGCCAGACCGATGCACGCTCGGCATGCAGCACCTGGCGGGCGGCACGCGCCACCGCCTCGAGCATCGCGTGCAGCTCGAACGGGGCCGCCAGCGCGCGCGTCACCCCCAGCAGGGCGTCCATGTCTTCGACGGAGAGGCGGGCGACATGGCTGGGGGGGTTCATGCGGCCGGCATCGTACGTTCGATGCGGTCGGCCCCGGCATGGGGCGGCGCGCGCGGCCGTTGAATCGGTCCGTACCGGTGGGAGCAGCGTCGTGGCGTCGCCTCGTCAGCCGCGACGAGGCGGCCGCCGCGGCTGGCCGGCTCAGGCCGCCATCGGCACGTGTTCCGCCAGGAGCTCGCGGTACGACTCGATGCGCCACGCGCACCCAGGCGGCGGCATGCCGTAGCCCCGGCCGTACCACAGGTGCGCCGTGCCGGCCGCCCGGGCGCAGGCCGCGTCGACCGCGCTGTCGCCGATGAAGAGCGCCTCGCCGAGCTTGCCGCCGACGCGGGCGACGGCCCGCCGCAGCGGCAGAGGGTGCGGCTTGCGCTCGGTGAACGTGTCGGCGCCCACCACCACGGCGAAGTGCTGGCGCAGGCCGAAGGCAGCAAGCAGCTCCTCGGCCTCGCGCTGGGGCTTGTTCGTGCACACCGCGAGCGGCTCGCGGCGGGCGGACAGTCGCGCCAGCAGCTCCGGCACGCCGTCGAAGGGCGTGGAGCGCAGCGCCAGACCGGCGGCGTAGCACCGGCGGTAGCGCGCGAGCAGCGGCGCGCGCACCTGCTCGGGCAGGCGCAGGTAGGCGCAGGCGGCCGCCACCGTGCCTTCGAGCCCGGCGTGCAGCGAGGCGCGCACCAGCGTCTCGGGCAGCGAGCGGAAGCCCATCTCGCGCAGTGCCTGGTTCACCGCCCCGGCGAGGTCGGGCAGCGTGTGGATCAGCGTGCCGTCGAGGTCGAAGACGCGCACGCGGCGGGACCAGAAGAGCCTGTGGATGCTCATGGGCCGATGTCTCCTCGGATGAGATCTGCTCGGTGGAGCGGCGTGCTCTCAGAGCGTGAAGCGCGCCGACCGGTCGGCGAAGTCGTGCAGGTGCACGAGGGTCTGGTCGGCATCGGCGAGCACGACGGCGTACTGCGGCGGCTCGTGGCTGCCGGGCACGCGCTCCGACTCGCCCAGGTGCAGCGCCACCTGGTGGTTGGTGCCGCGCAACGTGGAGAGGGGGATGCCCCACCAGCTGCCGGCCATCGGCCGGTGCAGGTGGCCGAAGAAGAGATGTCGGATGCGCTGCCGGTGCGGCGCCAGGGCCTCGCGCAGCGGGCCGCTGTCGCGCAGCGCGATGCGGTCCATCGCGGCGATGCCCACGGCGCAGGGCGGGTGATGGATGTACAGGTGCACCGGCTCGCTCGCGTCGCCGCGTGCCAGCTCGTCGGCGAGCCAGCGCGCGCGTCGCTGGCAGAACACGCCCCACGAGACGCCCGGCTCGTGGCTGTCGAGCGCGATGTGGCGCAGGCCGCCGGCGTCGAAGGCGTACTGCACGAAGCCCTCGGCATCGACCTGCGTGTCGTCGGCGAACACCTGCAGGAAGCGGGCGCGGTGGTCGTGGTTGCCGATGAGCAGGTGCACGCGCATCGGCAGCGGCGAAAGCACCTCGCGCAGCGCGCCGTAGGCCTCGACCTCGCCCCAGTGCGCGAGGTCGCCGGTGACGATGACGAACGCCGCGTCGGCGTGCTCGGCCTGGATGCTGGCCACCGCCTGCTGCAGCCGCCAGACCGGATCGGTGCCGTACAGCGCGCGTCCCGGCGGCACGAGGTGCGTGTCGGTGAGGTGGATGAACTTCAGGCCGTCGTTCACGCCTCCTCCTTCACGCCTTCCTGGCCGGGATCAGGCCCTGCACGTCGGCCACCATCTTCGGCAGCACGGCATCGGGCGTGCCGCGCCCGGCCACCACCGTCTGCAGGTGGTCGTTGATGACGTCGGTGATGCGCAGCGCGTTCTGTCCCGGGAAGGCGTACCAGCCGGTGATCACGTCCTGCTGCTGGATGGAGATGAGGTGGTTCGGGTTGGCGGCGTAGAAGTCCGCGAGCATGTCCTTGCGCTGTGCCGGGATCGTGGTGGCCGGCATGTAGCCGGTGGCCTTGACCATCATCGTGGCGCCCACCGGGCCGCACGCGAACTTGATGAAGTCCCACGCGGCCTTCTGCCGGGCCGCGTCCTTGGTGAACATCATCGCGACGTTGCCGCCGGCCGGGAGGCGGCCGTTGCCCGCCCCGAGCGGGTAGCGCGCGCAGCGCAGGGGGAAGCGGCCGCCGATCTCGCGGTTGTAGCGGCCGAGCTGGGCCGTGCTCTGCATCGAGATGCCCATGCGCCCGGCGAAGAAGTCCTGGAACATCGTCTCGGGGCGGATGTCGGCCATCTTCCCTTCGTCGACGAAGCGGCGCAGCGTGCGCAGGGCCTGCTGCCCCGGCGCCTCGCCGAAGGCGACGCGGCTCTCGTCGCCGTTGAGCATGCTGCCGCCGTGGCTGAAGACGAGCCCCTGCCACGACCAGTTGCCGGTGATGGTCCAGTCGAAGAACATGCCGCTGCGCGTCCTGGCGGGGTCGTGCATCGCGGCGGCGAGCCTGATCACCTCGTCCCAGTTCGTGGGCAGCTTGTCGGGGTTGCCGCCCGCCTCCTTCACCATCTGGGTGTTGAAGTAGAGGATGGGCGTCGAGAGCGAGAAGCCGATGCCCGTCTGCGCCTGGCCGACCTGGCCGAGCGAGAGCAGCGAAGGGGAGAAGCCGAGTTCCCGGGTCTGCGCGTCGGCGTCCATGAACGGCTTCAGGTTCACCGGGATGTTGCGTTCGGCCAGCGTGCGCTGCCGGTTCAGGCCGTGGAAGGCGACGTCGGGCAGCGTGTTGGTGATGGCGTCGCGCAGGTGGCGCTGCATGATCTGCTCGTAGCCGTCTTCCGGCGCGCGCAGCGTGACCTTGACGTTTGGGTGCCTGGCCGTGAACTCGCGCGCGACGGCCTCCATCAGGTCCTTGAAGAGCACCGGGATGGAATAGGCCACGCTCAGCTCGACCGCGCTGCCCTGGCCGCGCACGAGGGCAGGGGCGGCCAGGGTCGCGAGGGCGGCGGCGCCCTGCTGGATGAAGCGGCGGCGATGGGTCTTGGACATGTCGGAACCTCCTGGACTCGGGTTTCGGGGGCTGGGGTTCGAGCGCTGCTGGGGACGTGAATCACTTGACCGCGGTCATCGTCACGCCGTCGATGAACCAGCGTTGCGCGAGAAGGAAGGCGATCACCAGCGGCGCGGTGATGACCGTGGCCGCGGCCATCAGCGGCCCGTAGTTCGTGCCGGCCTCGGCGTTGCTGAAGAAGACGACGCCCAGCGGCGGCGTGGCCAGCGTCTCCGTCTGGATGACGAGCAGCGGCCAGAAGAAGTCGTTCCAGTTCCACACCAGGCTCAGGAGACCGAACGCGACGAGCGCCGGCAGCGCCGTGGGCAGCATCACGCGCCAGACGATGCCGAGCTCGCTCATGCCGTCCAGCCGGGCGGCGTGCAGCAGGTCGTCGGGCACCGTCTTGAAGAACTGGCGCATCAGGAAGATGCCGAACACCGAGATCGTCGAGGGCAGGATCAGCGCGGCGTAGCTGTCCAGCAGCTGCAGCTTCCACAGCCCGATGTAGAGCGGAATGGCCGGCACCTGCGGCGGCACCAGCAGCGCCAGCAGCACGAAGAGAAAGGACGCCTCGCGCCCCCGCCAGCGGAGCTTGGCGAGCGCGTAGGCACAAGGCAGGGCGAAGAGCGCCTGTGCCGCGAAGATGCAGAAGGTGACGAAGACGCCGTTGAGCAGGAAGCGGCCGAGCGGCTGCTTCTGGAAGGCGAGGCGGTAGTTCTCGAGCGCGTGCCACTGCTCGGGCAGCAGGCGGAACCCGGGCGCGAAGATCTCGCCCGGCGGCTTGAGGCTGATGGAGATCATCAGCACGAAGGGCAGCACCATCAGCAGCGCGCCGCTGCCCAGGAGCGCGTGCCGCAGCACGCGCCAGGCGAGAGGCCGCGATCCCGGCACGGGGTGCGCCGCCGGCGAGCGCCGGCCTTGCATGGGGCTGGGGGGCGCCGCCACGGCTGCGTCGGCCTCAGGCATAGTGCGCCCGCTTGTCCAGCAGCTGCGTCTGCGCCCACGTGAGCAGCAGCACGAACGCGAGGAACACGCAGGTCAGCGCCGCCGCGTAGGCGCTGCGCAGGAAGGAGAAGCCTTCCTGAACCATCTGGTACAGCAGCACCGAGCTGGCCTTGTTCGGGCCTCCCTCCGTGAGCACGGCGACGGTGTCGAAGACCTGGAACGAGCGGATGGCGGTGATCGTGACGACGAACACCAGCGCCGGGCCGAGCATCGGCCAGGTGACGCGGCGGAAGCGTTCCCAGGCGCTGTCGGCGCCGTCGATGGCGGCCGCCTCGTAGAGGTCCTTCGGGATCGCCTTCAGCCCGGCGAGGAAGAGCACCATGTTCAGGCCCACGGCCTGCCAGATGCCGATGACGCCCAGCGCATACAGCGCCGTGGCCGGGTTCTTCAGCCAGTCGGTCGTGGGCAGGCCGACGAAGCCGAAGGCCTGGTTCACGAGCCCGACGGTGGGGTGGAACGCGAACTGGAAGACCAGCGCCATCGCCAGCAGCGTGGAGGTCACGGGCAGGAAGAAGAGGGCGCGGTAAAGACCCTTGAGCGAGGAGCCCGCCTCGATGAGCAGCGCCACGCCCAGGCCGAGGAAGACCGAGGTCGGCACCGTGAAGGCCACGTAGGCCAGCGTGTTGCGCAGGCTCTGCCAGAAGACGCGGTCGCGCCACAGCTCGGCGTAGTTGCCGAGGCCGATCCACTCGAACGCCGGCGCGCCGAAGGTCCAGTCGGTGAGCGAGAGCACGATCACCGCCACCGCCGGGCCCAGCAGCATCAGCCACATCAGCATCATGGCGGGGCCGGCGAGCGTCCAGGCCGCCCACTGCTCGGCCCGTGCACCCGGGTGCCGGCGTGCCCGCGCGGCCACCGGCGCCGGCAACGCAAGTGCGTCAGACATGCAGCGCGCCCCCGGGGCCGCCGACGACGCCGAAGCGGCGCTCGCCGAACCAGCGCACGTCGCGCAGCCGCATGCCTTGCTCGTCGAAGGCGAGCGCACGGCGCGTGGCGAGAACCACCGGCTGGCCGATCGCGAGGCCGCGGGCTTCCGCCGGTGGCACCTTGGCCACGACCGGTGCCTCCTGGCCGGGCACCTGCACGTGCACCAGCGTCTCGCTGCCCAGCGGCTCCTGGTGCGCGACCTGGCCCTCCAGCAGGGCCTCGCCGGGCTGCGCCGGCGCGCCGGCTTCGCGCATCGCCCACCACTCCGGGCGCACCGCGAGCTGCACGGCGGCAGGGCCCGGCCGGCCCTGGCCGGCGCCAACGTCCAGCGGCCAGCGCTGTGTGCCCACGCGCAGAGCGCCGTCCATGCGGCGCGCCTGCAGCACGTTGATCTTCGGCGTGCCGATGAACTCGGCCACGCGAAGCTCCGCCGGGTCGTCGTAGATCTCCTGCGGCGCGGCCAGCTGCAGCACGCGCCCGTCCATCATCAGCGCCACGCGGTCGGACATCGTCATCGCCTCGACCTGGTCGTGCGTGACGTAGACGAACGTGGCGCCGAGCGAGCGGTGCAGCTGCGCGATCTCGCTGCGCGTGGCCATGCGCAGCTTGGCATCCAGGTTGGACAGCGGCTCGTCCATCAGGAACACCTTGGGCTCGCGCACCATCGCGCGCCCCAGCGCCACGCGCTGGCGCTGGCCGCCCGAAAGCTGCGCTGGCCGCCGTGCCAGCAGCGGCGCCAGGCCGAGCGGCGCCGCCGTGGCCTCCACCCGCGCGTCGATGGCGGCGCGCGCCAGCCGGCTGCCCGGCCACAGCCGGCCCACCAGTGGCAGGCGCTGCCAGCGGGTCAGGCGCCGCATCGCCAGCGGCAGCGCCATGTTCTCCCGCACCGTCATGTACGGGTACAGCGCGTAGCTCTGGAAGACCATCGCCACGTCGCGCCGCTTGGGCGGCAGCGCATCGACGGCGTGGCCGTCGATGAGCACGCTGCCGGCATCGGCGTGGTCGAGCCCCGCCACGATGCGCAGCAGCGTGGTCTTGCCGCAGCCGGACGGCCCCACGAGCGTGAGGAACTCGCCGTCGCGCACCGACAGGCTCACGTCGCGCAGGACGGGCGTCGCGCCGAACGACTTGTGCAAGCCTGCGACCGTGACTGCCGCCATGGCGGGCTCCCCGTGACGCTGTCGCCGATGCCGGTGTGCGGCGGCCGTGCCGACCTCTCGGGCTCAGGTGCCCACGCGCCCGCCGTCGTTCTTGGTGATCATCACGGTGGCCGAGCGCGGGCGTGCCGTGGCGCCACCGGCGCCATAGCCGGCATTGCCGGGCCAGTGGCTGGTGAACTTGGCCGGATCGCCGATGTTGGCGAACGCCGTCTCCTCACCCGGGTGTTGCACGTTGATGAACATGACCTTGCCGTCGGGCGTCTCGCACAGGCCGGTGATCTCCTGGTCGACGGGGCCGACGAGGAAGCGCTTGAGCGTGGTCGCGGTCTGCTTGCGGCCCATGCGCGTGACCACGGTGCCGTTGGCGCCGTAGTCGATCGTCACCGCGCCGCCATCGCCCACGGTGCCGGGCACCGAGGCAAGCAGCATGCAGTTGGTGACGTCGGTGTAGGCGCCGTCGTCGGTCTGCACCCACAGCAGGCCGGTGCCCGGCGTGTAGACCAGGCCGTCCGGGCTCGAGAGGTCGTTGTCGTTGGTCAGCCCGGACAGGTTGATCACGTTCGTCGGCGAGCCGGCCTCGGCGCCGAAGAGGTAGATGTCCCAGGTGAAGGCCGTGGCGGCAGGCTCGCCGCCGTTCTCCTTCATGCGGATGACGTGGCCATTGGGGTTGCCGCTCTGCACCGTGGCGGCGCCGCGGATGTCGGTGTAGACGCGCGGGTTGGCGGGATCCGGGTTGAGCTGCGAGCCCGTGACTGCGCCCAGGCGGCGGTTGCTGTTGTTGGTGAGGGTGAAGTAGACCTCGCCGCTGGCCGGCACGGCGCACCACTCGGGGCGGTCCATCTTGGTGGCGCCCACGGCGTCGGCGGCGATGCGGCAGTGCATCAGCACGTCGCCCTGGTCGGCGAAGGCGTAGGCCGCGTAGCCGGCGATCGTGGGGTTGGTGATCGACAGCTCGATCCACTGCCCGGTGCCGTCGGCGTTGAACTTGGCGGCGTAGAGCTTGCCGCTGTCAAGGTATTTGTCGCCCGTGGCCACGCGGTTGGCGGCCGTGGCGTCGGCCGCGTCCCAGTTCTGCGTCGACACGAACTTGTAGATGTACTCATTGCGCGAGTCGTCGCCCAGGTACACGGCCAGCGGCTTGCCGGCCACGGGCTTGCCGAAGCTGGCGTTCTCGTGCGCCATGCGGCCGAGCCCGGTGCGCTTCTTGACCACCGAAGTCGCGCTGTAGGGATCGATCTCGGTCATGTAGCCCTGGCCGTTGACCTCGTGGCGGTAGTCGTCGGCCGCGGTGGCGCCGGTGACGCTGGTGTTCCAGCGCGCGTACTTGTCGTCGGCGCCCGAGGTCTCCCAGCCGTAGCGGCTGGCCGCGGCGGCCGCGGCCGTGACGCCGCGGCCGTAGCGGCCGAGCGCGAAATTCTCCTTGGCCGAGCGCAGGGCCTGGTCGCCGGCGGCACGGAAGTAGTAGCCGACCCAGTTCTCCTCGCCGGTGAGCAGCGTGCCCCAGGGGGTCTTGCCGGTGCCGCAGTTGTTCACCGTGCCGCGCGTGGCCGTGCCGGCGGGCGAGAACTTGGTCACCAGCAGCGGGTGGCCGCGCAGCGGGCCCGAGAACTCGATCGGCGTGGCCGCGGTGATGCGACGGTTGAAAGGCGAGTTCTGCACGACGGCGAACTTGCCGCCGGTCTTGGCGATCTCGATGACCGAGACGCCATGGCAATCGACCTCGATGTCGGTCTCGCCGGCCGGTCGCGGGTTGGGCGAGGGGCCGTTGCGGTGCAGGAAGAGCTGGTTGATGTACTCGTGGTTGATGCCCAGCAGCGCGCGGTCGTTGCCGTTCGCATCGGGCGTGCCGGCGGCCGAGAGTCCGAAGTACTCCATGCCGTCGTGGTCGTCGCCGCTGCGCTTGTCGAAGCCGGTGTCGGTGCCGTCGTTCTTGTAAGCGGCCACGCCGGCCGCGATCGGGTCGCCCACCGCGAACACCACCGTGGCGGTGTAGCCGGCAGCGACGCTCATCTTGTCCTCGAGCGACTTGGCGACGGCGCCGAAGCCGAGAAGGGTCTCGGCCGGTGCCGCTGCTGTCTCGTCATCGCCGCCGCCCCCGCATGCGGCGACACCGAGGCCGCCGAGCAGCGCCGTGGCCGCGGTGCCGACACCGCCGCGCAGCAGGCTGCGACGGCTCAGGCGGGCCGTGACGATCGAGTCGAATGTCGGATTGGACGAGGTGTTCGAGTCCTCGTCGTTGAAGTCGTGGGCCGGCTGCCGGGGCAGATCATGGGGCTTGTTCACGGTGCTCGCTCCTGGTTGAACAACCTGCGAGTTTTCGGGTGTCACATGAAGAAGCCGTGTCAGCCCTGTGGCAGCGTCATGACGCCGGAGGGCGCCGGCGGAGGCAGGGCCGGCGTTCAGTCGACCAGGGCCGGTTCGTGGACCTCGGGCCGGGCCTCGGCCGCCGGCCGGGCGGTGAAGGCCGCCGGTACGGCGTGCACGCCGCGGTCGATGATCTCCAGGCGCCCGTCGTGGTGCTCGACGATGGCCGTGAGGCTTTCGACCCAGTCGCCGTCGTTGCAGTAGAGCACGCCCTCCACGAGCCGGATCTCGGCGTGGTGGATGTGCCCGCACACCACGCCGTCGGCGCCGCGCTTGCGTGCCTCGCGCGCCACCGCCACCTCGAAGTCGGTGACGTAGCTGACGGCTCGCTTGACCTTGAACTTCAGGTAGCGCGAAAGGCTCCAGTAGGGCAGGCCCATGCGCCCGCGCGCCACGTTCAGGAAGCGGTTGATCTTGAGGACGAACTCGTAGGCCTGGTCGCCCAGGTAGGCCAGCCAGCGCGCGCACTGGATGACGCCGTCGAAATAGTCGCCATGGGTGATCCACAGGCGCCGCCCGTCCGCAGTGACGTGCATCGCATCCTCGACAACGTCGATGCCGCCGAAGTTGTGCGCCACGTAGCGGCGCGCGAACTCGTCGTGGTTGCCCGGCACGAAGACGACCCGCGTGCCCTTGCGGGCCTTGCGCATGAGCTTCTGCACGACGTCGTTGTGCGACTGCGGCCAGTACCAGGTGCGCCGCAGCTGCCAGCCGTCGACGATGTCACCCACGAGGTAGAGCGTCTCGCAATCGACGTCGCGCAGGAAGTCGAGCAGCGCCCGGGCCTGGCACCCAGGCGTGCCCAGGTGCAGGTCGGAGATGAAGACGGTCCGCACATGCAGGTGCGCTCCGGCTTCACCGGGCTGGGGCAGCGAGGGATCAACATGCATGGAGGGACATCTTCGGCGGAGCGCATGACGGGCGCGTGAAGGCGAGCCCACGGGCGCCCGTGCCCGCACTCCCGCGGTGAGGGCCGGTACGCCGGCGACGGCTACATGTTGAACCTGCGCGGCGAAGGCGGCGTCGCGCTCGAGCACGACGGCAAGAGCCAGGGCAAGGCCTGCAAAGCGAAGGGCTGACGGCTCATCGGAGCCTTCGCTCACCGTCATCTGAATCAGCCTGCCGGCCAACCCCGGCCCCACTCTCGTCACGGGAGTGTCACAAAGGCGCCGGCCACCGTCACCTTCCTGTCACACGGCGCGCCTAGAGTGACATCCATCACGAGTGACCCGATCGTCCAACCCAGGAGTCCATGATGCGCAAATCCATTGCGTCCCTCTTCACCGTCGCCGCGCTGGCCGCGGCGGCCGCCGCCTCGGCGCAGGTCGTCAAGATCGACGGTTCGTCCACGGTCTACCCCATCACCGAGGGCGTGGCCGAGGACTTCCAGAAAATGAAGAAGAACGCCGTCAAGGTGACGGTGGGCATCAGCGGCACCGGCGGCGGCTTCAAGAAGTTCTGCCGAGGCGAGATCGACATCAGCAACGCCTCGCGTCCGATCCAGCAGAAGGAAATGGACGACTGCAAGGCCGCAGGGGTCGAGTTCATCGAGCTGCCGGTGGCCTTCGACGCGCTGACGGTCGTCGTCAACCCGAAGAACGCCTGGCTCAAGCAGGCCACGGTCGAGGAGCTGAAGAAGCTCTGGGAGCCGGGTGCGCAGGGCAAGATCACGCGCTGGAACCAGGTGAACCCCGCCTGGCCCGACGCCCCGGTGAAGCTCTTCGGCGCGGGCGCCGACAGCGGCACGTTCGACTACTTCACCGAAGCCATCGTCGGCAAGAGCAAGAGCAGCCGTGGCGACTTCACCGCCAGCGAAGACGACAACGTGCTCGTGCAGGGCGTGTCGCAGGACGTCAACGCGCTCGGCTTCTTCGGCTACGCCTACTTCGCGGAGAACCAGAGCCGCCTGAAGGCGCTGCCGATCGTCGAGAAGGCCGGCAAGCCCGCCGTGCTGCCCAGCGAGGCGACCGTGCTCGACGGCACCTACCAGCCGCTGTCGCGCCCGATCTTCATCTACGTGAACGTGAAGTCCCTTGCCAAGCCCGAGGTGCGCGAGTTCACCGAGTACATGATGAAGTCGGCGGCCAAGATCGCCAAGGAAGTGAAGTACGTGCCGCTGCCGGCCAAGGCTTACACCATCGGCCTGGAGCACTTGGCCAAGGGCAAGAAGGGCACCGTGTTCGGCGGCAAGAACGAGGTCGGCATCCGCATCGAGGAACTGCTGGCCCGCGAAGCGAAGCTCTGATTCGCCTCGCCATCGAGTCCAGTGCGGCCCCGCGGTCCTGATCGGCCGCGGGGCCGTATGCCGAGTACCGAATGCTGAAGGCCGGCGGGACGCGCCGGGTGAACGCCAGCGAAGCCGGGGGAGCTTCCTAGAATGAGCAGCAGCACCACCACAACGACAGGAGCCGCCGTGCCCGAGATGCCGCTCACCGGCGAGGCGCGCCTTGCGCAGATGGCGCAGGCCAAGGCCCGGCGCAGCCGCCGCGAGAAGGCCATCGAGGCCGTGCTGCTGCTGGCCGCCTGCGTCTCGGTCTTCACGACGGTGGGCATCGTCTACATCCTGTTGAAGGAGTCGTTCGCCTTCTTCACCCACGTCTCGCTGTGGGACTTCCTCACCGACACGCAGTGGACGCCGCTCTTCGACGACGCCCACTTCGGCATCATGGTGCTGCTGTCGGGCACGCTCACGAGCTCGGCGGTGGCACTGCTGGTGGCCATCCCGCTCGGCACGATCATCGCGATCTACCTCTCCGAGTTCGCCGGCCACAAGACGCGCGAGACGCTGAAGCCGGTGCTCGAACTGCTGTCCGGCGTTCCGACCATCATCTACGGCTACTTCGCGCTGCTCTTCGTCACGCCGTTGCTGCAGAAGCTCTTTCCCGAGTTGCCCGGCTTCAACGTGCTCTCGGCCGGCCTGGTGATGGGGATCATGATCATCCCGTACGTCGCCTCGTTGTCCGAGGACGCGATGCGCGCCGTGCCGATGGGCCTGCGCGAGGGGTCCTACGCGATGGGCGCCACGCGCTTCCAGACAGCGGTGCGCGTCGTCGTTCCGGCGGCGATCTCGGGCATCGCGTCGGCCTACATCCTCGGCATCTCGCGCGCCGTGGGCGAGACGATGATCCTCGCCGTGGCCGCGGGCATGCAGCCCAGCCTGACCTTCAACCCGATGGAGCCGGCGGCGACCATCACCAGCTTCGTCGTGCAGGTGGCTCTCGGCGACCTGCCGCACGGATCGGTGGGCTACCAGACCATCTTCGCGGCCGGCCTGCTGCTGCTGCTGCTGACGCTGGCCTTCAACATGCTCGGCTACTGGGTGCGGCGCCGCTACCGCGAGGCCTACTGAGCGCGTGCCAACGAAGGCGACACCATGAACAACCCGAACCCCTCCGCACCTTCGTCCTTCGGCGACACCGTGGCCGGCAGCCCGGCCGCGCGCACGGAGCAGATCCGCGCGCTCATCCGCGTGGCCAAGCGCTGGGACCACTTCTTCGCGCTGCTGGGGCTGCTGGCGATGATGGTGGGCATCCTGACCCTGGTGGCCCTCTTCACCGAGATGGTCATCGACGGCCTGCCGCGGCTGAACCTGGACTTCTTCACCAGCTTCCCCTCGCGCCGGGCGGGGCAGGCCGGCATCCTCTCGGCCTGGGTGGGGTCGATCCTCGTGATGATGGTGACGGCGCTCTTCGCCGTGCCGGTGGGCATCGCCGGCGCGATCTACCTCGAGGAGTACGCGAAGAAGAACTGGTTCACCGACATCATCGAGATCAACATCGCCAACCTCGCCGGCGTGCCCTCGATCGTCTACGGCCTGCTGGCGCTCGGCCTGTTCGTCTACACGTTCGGGTTCGGCCAGAGCATCCTGTCGGCCGGGCTGACGCTCGCGCTGCTGATCCTGCCCATCGTCATCGTCGCCACGCGCGAGGCGCTGCGCTCGATTCCGAAGCACATCCGCGAGGCCGCCTATGGCTGCGGGGCTTCGCAATGGCAGGTGGTGCAGGACCACCTGCTGCCCTACAGCACGCCGGGCATCCTGACGGGCGTGATCATCGGCATGGCCCGCGCCATCGGCGAGACGGCACCCATCATCACGATCGGCGCGCTCACCTTCATCGTCTTCCTGCCGCCGGTGCCCGGCACCGGCGAGCCCCCGGCGGGCATGTTCGACTGGCTGTTCTCGCCGTTCACGGTGATGCCGATCCAGATCTTCAACTGGACCTCGCGCCCCGACCCCGCCTTCCACCAGAACGCCGCTGCCGCCAGCCTGGTGCTGGTCGTGATGACGCTGGGCATGAACGGCCTGGCCATCTGGCTGCGCTACCGCCTGCGCAAGAAGATCAAGTGGTGAGGCCCGAGCCCCGCGCCCGAACCTGAGAAGAGAACCGCAACATGTCGACCATCACGCTGCCCGAGAACCCGCCGCCGCTGAAGGCGCAGAGCAAGAACCTCGACTTCTACTACGGTGACTTCAAGGCACTGAAGTCGGTGTCGATGCCGGTGTACGAGCACAAGGTGACGGCGCTGATCGGCCCTTCGGGCTGCGGCAAGAGCACCTACCTGCGCTGCTACAACCGCATGCACGATCTCTATCCCGGCAACCGCTATGTGGGCGAGATCTCGCTCATGCCCGACGGCGTCAACGTGCTGGCGCCGCAGGTCGACGCGATCGAGGTGCGCATGCGAATCTCGATGGTGTTCCAGAAGCCCAATCCGTTCCCGAAGTCGATCTTCGAGAACGTGGCCTACGGCCTGCGCGTGCGCAACGAGCGCTCGCGCAGCTTCCTCGAAGACCGGGTCGAGGCGGCGCTGCGCGGCGCGGCCCTCTGGGAGGAGGTGCGCGACCGGCTCGACGAGGCGGGCAGCAACCTCTCCGGCGGCCAGCAGCAGCGGCTGTGCATCGCCCGCGCGCTGGCCACCGACCCCGAGATCATCCTCTTCGACGAGCCGACCTCGGCGCTCGACCCCATCGCCACCGGCGCCATCGAGGAACTGATCGGCGAGCTGAAGCAGAAGGTCTCCATCCTCATCGTCACGCACAACATGCAGCAGGCGGCTCGCGTGTCCGACTACACCGCCTACATGTACCTCGGCGAGCTCATCGAATACGGAGACACCAAGGACATCTTCATGAAGCCCAAGCGCAAAGAGACCGAGGACTACATTACCGGGCGCTTCGGTTGACGCGCGGCGGGAAGGAACACAGCCATGAGTGACAAGCACCTCTCGACCCAGTTCGACGCCGAGCTTTCGGGCATCTCCAACCGCGTGCTCGAGATGGGCGGCCTCGTGGAGAGCCAGGTCGCGCAGGGCATCTACGCGCTCACGCACTTCAGCCTGGAGACGGCCGAGCAGGTGCTGAAGACCGAAGACCGCGTCAACCAGATGGAGGTGGAGATCGACCGCGATCTCACCGCCATCATCGCCCGTCGCCAGCCGACGGCGCGCGACCTGCGCCTGCTGATCGCCGTGCACAAGACGATCGCCAACCTCGAGCGCGTGGGCGACGAGGCCGCGCGCATCGCGCGCATCGTGCAGCGCCTGGTCAACAACGGCGTCTCTTCGCGGCTGCCGACGTTCGACCTCGGCGTCGAGGCCGACCTCGCCATCGCCCAGCTGCGCAAGGCGCTCGACGCCTTCGCCCGCCTCGACACGGCCAAGGCGCTGGAGGTGCTGAAGCAGGACGACCAGATCGACCGCGAGTTCGAGGGCCTGCTGCGCAAGCTCATCACCTACATGATGGAGGACCCGCGCACGATCTCGGCCAGCATCGACCTGGTCTTCGTGGCCAAGGCCATCGAGCGCGTGGGCGACCATGCCAAGAACCTCTCCGAGGCCATCATCTACATCGTCAAGGGCACCGACGTTCGCCACGCCTCCATGGAAGCGGTGGAAGACGCGGTGCGCTGAGGTTGAAATGGTGATGCACCGATCGAGGGGCGCGGACGGGGTGGGGCGATGAGCCTCGTGCTGGTGGTCGAAGACGAGTCCGCCATCGCGGAGTTGATCGCCATCCACCTGCGCCACGCCGGGCACGAGGTGGCGGTGGCGGCGGACGCGACAACGGCGCAGGCACGCGTGGACGAGCGCCTGCCCGATCTAGTGCTGCTCGACTGGATGCTGCCCGGCCAGAGTGGCGTTCAGCTGGCCCGACGCTGGCGCAGCGAGGCGCGCACGCGAGATCTGCCGGTGATCATGCTCACGGCGCGCGTGGACGAAGCCGACAAGGTGGCGGGCCTGGATGCCGGGGCCGACGACTACCTCACCAAGCCCTTCTCGCCGCGCGAGCTGATGGCGCGCATCCGCGCCGTGCTGCGGCGCAAGGCGCCGCAGGCGCTCGACGCCGCGGTCGAGCTGGCCGGCCTCACGCTGGACCCGGCAACGCGCCGCGTCAGCCGCCGGCTGGCCGATACGGTGGTCGAGCTGAAGCTCGGGCCCACCGAGTTCCGTCTGCTGCACTTCTTCATGTCGCACCCGGAGCGCGTGCACAGCCGCGCGCAGCTGCTCGACCGCGTCTGGGGAGACCACGTCTTCATCGAGGAGCGCACGGTCGACGTGCACGTGAAGCGCCTGCGCGAGGCGCTGGCGCCGGCCCAGGCGGCCGGCCTCGTCGACACGGTGCGCGGGGCGGGCTACCGCTTCACGCAGCAAGGCGCGGCGGCGTCGGGGCCGGCGCCGCCAGCGCACGCAGCCGCGGCCGGCAAGGCCACGGCCTGACGCCGCGCGGGCATGTCGCGATTCGAGGGCTGGCTGCTCGGCCACGTCGCGGGAAGGGTGGCGCGGCTGGCCGTGGGCATGGCGGCGGGTGCCGTCGCGGGACGGGTTGCCGGTTGGCCGTTGACCGGGGCGGTCGTCGGCGGCCTGCTCGCCGGGGCATGGACGACCTTGCGCGACGCACGACGCGCGGCACGGCTGGCCGATTGGCTGCATGGGCCCACCGACCGCCCGGCCCCGCGCGAGCGGGGCTTCTGGGGTGAGCTCGCCTACCGCACCGAGCGGCTGTTGCGGCGCCGCGAACGTGCCATCGAGGCCGAGCGCGAGCGGCTGCGGCAGTTCCTCTCGGGCATCGAGGCTTCGCCCAATGGCGTGCTGCTGCTCGACGCTGAGGGGCACATCGAGTGGTGCAACGGCGTGGCCGCGGCGCACTTCGGGCTCGACCCGCAACGCGACCTGCAGCAGCGGGCCACGAACCTGATCCGCGCGCCAGCGTTCGTCGTGGCGCTGCAGGAGGAGGCGTTCGACGAGCCCGTGACGGTGCCCGGCGCCGCCGACCGGGGCACGCTGCAGGTGCTGATCCGGCCCTACGGCGACGGCATGAAGCTCGTGCTGTCGCAGGACATCACCGAGCGCGAGCGCGCCGAGGCGATGCGGCGTGACTTCGTGGCCAACGTGTCGCACGAGATCCGCACGCCGCTCACGGTGCTCGCCGGGTTCATCGAGACGCTGGCGCAACTGCCGCTCAGCGAGGCCGAGCGCCAGCGCGTGCTGACACTGATGCAGCAGCAGACCCACCGCATGCAGGCGCTGGTGGCCGACCTGCTGACGCTTGCGCAACTGGAAGGCAGCCCGAGACCGGCCGCCGACCGATGGCTGGGCGTGCGCGGGCTGCTCGACACCGTGCGTGCCGACGCGCTGGCGCTTTCCGGCGGCCGGCATCGCATCGAGTTCTCGGGCGGCGCCGAGGCCGAGGTGGCCGGCAACGAGAGCGAGCTGCTCAGCGCCTTCGGCAACCTGCTCACCAACGCGGTCCGCTACACGCCCGAGGGCGGCAGCATCGACGTCTCGTGGTCCTGGCGCGACGACGGCAGCGCCTGCTTCGAGGTCCGCGACACCGGCATCGGCATTGCCCGCGAGCACATCACGCGCATCACCGAGCGCTTCTACCGCGTCGACGGAAGCCGCTCGCGCGACACCGGCGGCACCGGCCTCGGCCTGGCCATCGTGAAGCACGTGCTGCAACGCCACGGCGGCGAGGTGATCGTCGAGAGCGAGCCGGGCCGGGGCTCCACCTTCCGCCTCGTGCTGCCGGCGCTGCGCGTGCGGCGCCGCGCCGCGTCGAACGAGCCCCTGGCGGCGTGACGCGGACGATCGGTCGGCTGCGACCGGCGCGGGTGATCAGCGCGTGTCCACGCGGCGGAAGACGAGCGTGCGTTCCTCGCGTTCGGCCGGGCGCTGCACCTCGGCGATCCGCTCGTACCCCGGCGGCGTGGCGGGCAGCGGGCGTGTCCGCGTGATCAGCACGAGGTAGCGGCAGGCGGCCGGCGCGGGTCCGCGCCGTGCCTCGACGCGCCAGCCGCCGAAGTGTTCGAGAGCCGCCACCGTCGCCGGCGTTGCGCCGGGTGCGGCCACGCAAGCCCCTGCGGGCACGTGCGCCGCGATGCGCTGGATCCACAGGCGCGGGCTGCGCGCGAAGTCCAGCACCGGCAGCCACAGCGTCATCGTCAGCAGCCAGCACAGGGCCACGCCGCCGGCCGGCAGCACGAGGCTCTTCCAGAGCGCCTCGCGATGCCTCCCGGTGCGCCAGCGAACCAGCCAGATCCAGGCCGCGGTGCCCAGCAGCGCGAGCACGAGCGCGGGCCACGAGAAGATGGGCACGAAGCCCTGCGCCAGCTTGGCGATGTTGGCGGCGGGCTTGGCCGGCACGCCGGTGTGCATCGCCACGTACATGAGCCAGATGAACGCGGCCGCGGCGGTGAACAGCAGCATCGAGAACCAGTCCACCGCGGCGGCGGTGCTGCGCCGGAAGGTGGGCAGGGCGAGTGCGGCGAGCACCGCCAGGCCCGGCAGGCCGAGCATCAGGGCCCGGTCCGAGCCGCCCATGGCGAGATTCGCGCCCAGCGCCACCACCCAGGCCACCAACGGCACGGACAGGTGGCGGTGCAGCAGGTGACGCCGCCAGCGCCAAAGCGTCCAAAGCGCCAGGAGCCAGCCGGGCCACATGAACCAGGCCCACTGGCGTGCGATGCCGGGCAGTTGCGCCAGTTCCAGGCCCGGAGAACGCCACCGCCATGCACCGAGCGCCTGCGCTGTGATCGCGGCGAGCACGGCACCGGCAGCGACCCAGGGCGCATAGCGGCGCACCTGCGGATAGCTGGAGAACACGCAGACGACGGTGCCGCCCAGGCCCATGGCCATGGCCATGCTCGGGGCGCCGCTGCCGGCCAGCGCTGGCAACGCGGCCAGCACGGCCAGGCGGGACTGCACCGGGCGGAACGGTGCCGCAGCCAGCGCGTAGAGGAACAGCGTGGTGGCGGCGAGCTGGGCGAGCTCCGGCGTCGTCTCGTGACCGAGTTGAAGCAGGCCGAGCGAGGCCATCAGGGCCAGCACGGCGCCATCGGAGATCGCCCGCGCGTACGCGACCGGGTCGGCCTCGCCGCCGAAGGCGAAGGGCAGCGGCAGTGCGGCGTCGGTGCGCGCCAGATGGAAGGTCGTGTACCAGATCAGCGCGAGCGCGGCGGCGAGCAGCAGCGCAAACGGGATGCGTGCCGCGAACGCGGGATCGACCCACGGCGACAGCACCGCGATGAAGCCGGCGCCGAGCCAGTGAGGCAGCAGGCCGGTGTCGCCGGCCACGCCGCCGAGCGTCGGCGTCCACCAGGAGGTTCGGCCGCCTGCCATGGCGGCCATCTGGCCGAAGGCCGCGAGATCCGCATTGCGCCACGGATCGCGGCCGATGACACCCGGCAGCACGTAGGCCGCGCACAACAGCAGCAGCGGCAGCCGCGGCAGCGCGCGCGCGCCGCGTTCGGTGACCAGGGCCGGGTTGGGAGTGTTCACGCCGCGGCGATGCTAGCGGCCCCAATGACAAAGGGCGGCCAGGCCGCCCTCGTGTCGCAGTGATGTGGCCGTGCCGGGTGCGGCGATGCCGCCCCTGCAACCCTCACTTCTTGATGCCGACGCGGGCGAACTTGTTGCGGAACTTCTCGACGCGGCCGCCCAGGCTGTCCACGCTCTTCTGCGTGCCCGTGTAGAACGGGTGCGTCTCGCTCGTCACTTCCAGCTTCACGAGCGGCAGCTCGCGGCCGTCGTCCAGCGTCACGGTTTCCTTCGTCTGCACGCACGAGCGGGTGACGAACTTGTGGCCGTTGGCGAGGTCCTGGAAACAGACCTCGCGGTAGACGGGGTGGATGCCTTCTTTCATGGGGATGCCTCGGTGGGTTGCGGCAGCCACGCCTCGCGCTTTCGCGGGCGCACTTGCCTGGAGGGGAAACAGCAGATTCTAAGCGGACGGGCGCGGGCGGCTCGGGCCGACTCAGCCGCCCCGGCGCATCATGTCGAAGAAGTCCAGATTGCCCTTGGTCGCCTTCATCTTCTCGAGCACGAACTCCATCGCCTCGATCTCGTCCATGGGATAGAGCAGCTTGCGCAGGATCCAGGTCTTCTGCAGGATCTCGGGCTTGAGCAGCAGCTCTTCGCGCCGCGTGCCGCTCTTGTTGATGAGGATCGAGGGGTAGACGCGCTTCTCGGCCATGCGGCGATCGAGGTGGATCTCGCAGTTGCCGGTGCCCTTGAATTCCTCGTAGATGACCTCGTCCATCTTCGAGCCGGTGTCGATGAGCGCCGTGCCGATGATGGTAAGGGTGCCGCCTTCCTCGGTGTTGCGCGCGGCGCCGAAGAAGCGCTTGGGGCGCTGCAGCGCGTTGGCGTCGACACCGCCGGTGAGCACCTTGCCGGAGCTCGGCAGCACGTTGTTGTAGGCGCGCGCGAGGCGGGTGATGCTGTCGAGCAGGATCACCACGTCCTTCTTCATCTCGACCAGGCGCTTGGCGCGCTCGATCACCATCTCGGCCACCTGCACGTGGCGCGCGGCTGGCTCGTCGAAGGTGGAGCTGATGACCTCGCCGCGCACGGTGCGCAGCATCTCGGTCACTTCCTCGGGCCGCTCGTCCACCAGCAGCACGATGAGGTGGATCTCGGGGTGGTTGGCGACCAGGGCGTGCGCCAGCTGCTGCATCATGACCGTCTTGCCGGTCTTCGGCTGTGCGACGAGCAGCGCGCGCTGGCCTTTGCCGATGGGGGCGACGAGGTCGATGATGCGACAGGTGATGTTCTCGTCGCTCTTGATGTCGCGCTCGAGCCTGAACTGCTCCTTGGGGAACAGGGGCGTCAGGTTCTCGAACATGATCTTGTGCTTGCTCTCCTCGGGCGTCAGGCCGTTCACGCGGTCGACCTTCACGAGCGCGAAGTAGCGCTCGCCGTCCTTGGGCACGCGCACTTCGCCTTCCACCATGTCTCCGGTGTGCAGGTTGAAGCGGCGGATCTGGCTCGGCGACAGGTAGATGTCGTCCGTGCTCGCCATGTAGCTGGTGTCGATGCTGCGCAGGAACCCGAATCCGTCGGGCAGCACTTCGAGAACGCCGTCGCCGAAGACCTGTTCGCCCGCCTTGGCGCGCTTCTTCATGATCGCGAACATCAACTCCTGCTTGCGCAGGCGGCTGACGTTCTCGATCTCCAGTGCCTCGCCCATCTCGATGAGCTTGGACACGTGCATGGTCTTCAGTTCGGACAGATGCATCTCTGGAGCACCCTCGGGCCGGGCGGCTGCGGCACAGGTGCACTGAACGGCACGTGCCGCCGCGAACGGCGTTGCAGAAAGGAACGGGGAGCGGGAAGTGAGCGCGGCGGCAGGGCCGGAGCCCGCAGCCTGCCGCTGTCGAGCCGGTGACCCCACTTGGCGGGGCCGGCGATCGCGGCGCGGGTGACCCTTCCGGGCTGTTCGCGCTCGGCCGCACCCTCAGGACGCGGCCGACGGACCGGGATTATAGATGACCGTCGAGGAAGGCGGTGAGTTGCGCCTTGCTGAGCGCGCCGACCTTCGTGGCGGCGAGGTCGCCGCCCTTGAACAGCATCAGCGTCGGGATGCCGCGGATGCCGTACTTCGCGGGAATGTCGCGGTTCTCGTCGACGTTCATCTTCACGATCTGCACCTTGCCGTCGTAGGCCTTGGCCGCCTCGTCGAGGATGGGCGCGATCATCTTGCACGGGCCGCACCACTCCGCCCAGAAGTCGACCAGCACCGGCTTGTCGGACTTGGCCACGTCGTCGCCGAACGATTCGTCGGTGACGTGCTTGATCAGTTCACTGCTCATGGGTGGGTTCTCCAGCCCCGGGCCAAGCATGACGAGTCACGACCCGCGGGCTGTTCCATTCTGACATAGCGACCGGCGCAGGATCGTCGGCCACCTCGCCGGACCCAGGCAATGGCGGCCATTGAAACAATCTGCTTGCCAAACCCGGGCGACGGTCGTGATCCAGGCACGGCATCTCCGCCACGGCCGGGCGCGAGCCGGCGCCACGGACCGGCCTTCGGGGCATCGGCCGGCGCCGGGCAGGCACGAACAGGGCGTGGACTCCCCGCCTTCTCCGGCCTTCGGCGCGCCGGTGCCCGCAGTGCAATCGAGCGATATGTCTGCCTCGGCACCAGAACCCACACCGCGCGCCGGTGCGCCGCGGTACTTCGGCCGCTTGCAGTTGCTGCGGCTGCTCGGAAAGAGCCAGCACACGATGAGCTGGCTGGTGGCCGAGCGGGACGGACACGAGCTGATGCTGGTGCTGCCGCGGGTGGCCCCGGTCGGCCCTGCAATGGAGCATTGGCAGCAGACGGTGCGGCGCGCGGCGCGACTGTCACACCCCCAGCTGGCCAGCGCCGTCGACATCGGCGTCCAGGACGGCTGGCCGTACGTTGCCTACGACATGACCGGTCGCGCGACGCTGGCCGACCGCCTGACGAAGAAGGGGATGCCGGGCAGTGACGCCGCGGCTCTCGTCGTGCAGCTGCTGCAGGGCCTGGCCTACGCCCACGACGCCAGCGTCGTGCATGGAGACCTGCAGCTGTCGATGTGCCTGGTCGATGACCAAGGCCAGGCTCGGCTCGCTGGCCTGGAGGTCGCCTGCGAGAGCCCGGCCGGCATGGCGCTGGCGGCCGCCGCTGCCGGCCTTGCCGACCACGGAACGGCAAGCGGCGGCCCCTCGCTCGGCACGCAACGTGCCGCCGCCGAACGTGATGTGCTGGCGCTCGGCCTTCTGCTCCACGGCCTGCTCGCCGGTTCGCCAGCACTCGACGAGCCGGATCTCGGCCGGACGCTCGCCCGCCTCCCGCCCTTCGGCCGCGAGATCGTCCGCCTGCCCTGGGCGGGCATGCACCCGATCGCCGAGCCGTTGCGAGCCATCGTCAACCGCGCCACCGACCGCCAGGAGCGGCAGCGCTACCGCAACGCGCGCACGTTGCTGCGCGCCCTCGAGGGCTGGCTCAAGACCGAGTCGGCCGCCGGCGGCGGGGTTCTCGGCCTGCTTGCCGACAAGCTGCGTGCCGGCGGCGTGCTACCCGCCTCGCCTGGCGCCGGTGCGCGCGCCGCCAGGCTGGCCCTCATGGAGCGCGAGCGAACCAACGAGCTCGCCGAGGTCGTGCTCGAGGACCTGGCGCTCTCGTTCGAACTGCTGCGCGCGGTGAACACCGCCCACGTGCGCGGCGGGCAGGTGTCCGGCGCCGGCCCGGTGCTCACCGTGCGCCGCGCGATCGCGATGGTGGGCCTGGACGGCGTGCGCCGCGCGGCCCTGTCGCTGCGTGCCTGGCCCGGGCCGTTGGACGAGACGGGAGCCGCCGACCTGGAGCGGCTCGCCGAGCGCTGCCGGCGTGCCGGCCGTGTCGCGATGGCGCTGCGGCCGGCCTACTACGACGGCGAGGTCGTGTACCTGATCACCCTGCTGCAGAACCTCGGGCGGCTGGTCGTGCAGTACCACTTCGCCGACGAGGCGGCGCAGATCCGCCGCCTCATCCAGCCGGGTGCCCCGGTGCGCGAGGGCGAGCCTCCGGAGCCCGGCATGAGCGAGGAGAGCGCGGCCCACGCCGTGCTCGGTGCCGACATCGACGCGATCGGCCTGGCCGTGGCGCGCTGGTGGGGCCTGGAGGAGAGCGTGCTGGGCATGATTCGCCGCCTTCCGCCCTCGGCCAACGTGCATTCGCCCGAGTCCGACGACGAGACCCTGCGCCTGGTGGCGAGCTGTGCCAACGAGGCGCTCGACGCCGCCAGCCAGCCCGCGCCCAAGGTGCTGCCGGCGCTGCAGCGCGTGACGCAGCGCTACGGACGCCTGCTCAACTTCACGCTGAAGGGGTTGCAGGAGGCGCTGTACGACCCAGGTCAGGGCCTGATCGCCCAGACCGTGCCGATGCCGCTCGACGCCGGCGAGCCGCCAGACCGAGGCGGCAGTCCGGTCACCCGCTCCGCCTCGCCAGGCAGCCTTCGCGCCGCCGCCGCGATGCGAAGCGCCCGCGCGCCGGGCAGTCCCGGCGGCCTGCGTTGAACCGCCCGGCCGCAGCGCCTGCGGCACCGCCGTTGCGGGCCGGTATGCGCCAGGGCCGCTTCGAACTCAGGCGCGAGCTCGGGCGCGGTGCGCAGGCCTGCGTCTGGCTGGCACACGACCCGCTGCTGCAGCGCGACGTGGCGCTGAAGCTCCTCGATCCAGAGCAGCTCGACGCGGCCGAGGTCGATCATTGGCTGCACGAGGCGCGCGCGGTGAGCGCGCTCAGCCACCCGAACGTGGTGCCTGTCTTCGAGGCCGTGGAAGCGACCGGAGAGCAGGGCCGGCCCTACCTGGTCTTCGAGTACGTCGAGGGCCCGACGCTGGCCCAGGCGCGGCGCGGCCGCGGGGCGTGGCCGCCGGTCGAGGCGGTGACGCTGATGCTGGGCGTGCTCGATGCGCTGGCGGCAGCGCATGCGGTGGGCCTCGTGCACCGCGACCTGAAGCCGAGCAACGTCCTGCTCGGCACGGACGGCCGGCCGCGGGTGATGGACTTCGGCATCGCGGCCCGCGTGCCCGGCGGCCATGGCGGCGGTGCCGCCGCCGGCCCCGGCGACTTCACGATCGTCGGCAGCCCGGGCTACATCTCGCCCGAGGCCGCCCGCGGCGAAGCGCCGGCACCGGCGATGGACGTCTTCGCCGCCGGCGTCATGCTCGGCGAGCTGCTGACCGGCGAGCCGCTGCTGAAGGAACACGATCCGTGGCGTGCCCTGGCACGGATCCAGCGCGAGGATCTGCAGCTGCCGGCCTCGCTGCGCCTCGACGAGTCGCTGCGCGGCATCGTCATGCGGGCTCTGGCACGCGACACAGGCAGCCGCTACGACGGCGCGCGGGCGCTGCATGCCGCACTCGAGGCCTGGCTGAACCCTGCGGCCGAGCCCGCTGCCGCCGAGGCCGGCCACGCGACGCTCGAGTTCCTGCTGCGGCGCATGCGGCACAAGGCGGACTTCCCGGCCCTGTCGGAGTCGGTGCTGCGCATCCAGCGGCTGGCCGGCTCGGAGACGGCGCGACTGACCCATCTGGCCGACGAGGTGCTGTCGGACGTGGCGCTGACGAACAAGCTGCTGCGCATGGTCAACTCGGTGCACTTCGCCTCGGCCGGGTCGGGGCAGATCACCACCGTCTCGCGGGCGGTCGCGCTCGTGGGCTTCGCCGGCATCCGCAACATGGCCATGGCCGTGCTGCTGCTGGAGCACATGAAGGACAAGGGCCAGGCCGATCTGCTGCGCCAGGAGTTCCTGCGCGCCCTGATGGCGGGCGCCCTGGCGGCCGAGCTGGAGCCGAGCGCGCGCGAGAGCGAAGAGGCCTTCCTCGGCTCGATGTTGCAGAACCTCGGCGTGCTGCTCACCGAGTTCTACTTCCCGGAAGAGGCCGATCGGATCCGCGAGCTGGCCGCCGCCCGCATCGGCGAAGGCAACACGTCGCGGCAGGCCGCGCATGACGGCGCCGCGGCCCAGGTGCTCGGCCTGACGTTCGACGTGCTGGGCGCGGGCGTCGCCCGCGCCTGGGGGCTGCCCGAGAGCCTGCAGAAGGCGATGCGACGGCCGGAGGGCGACGCGCCAGCGCGAGCCGTGAGCGAACGCGTCGATCGCCTGCGCTGGATCGGCCACGCCGCCAACGCCTTGGCGGACACGGTGATGGCGGAGGGCACCGATGTCCTGGACGAGGCGCTGGACCGCGTGTCCGGCCGCTACGCACAGGCGCTGGGCCTCGCCCCTCTGGTGGTGCGGCAGGCCACCCGCGCGGCGCGAGAGCGCGTGGGCGCGCTGGCCAGTGCGATGGGGATCTCCGTGCCCCGCCGCGGGCCGGTGCGCAGGCTGCTGCTGGACGAAGCGGCCGCCAGGGCGGGCCCCGGGCGGCCGCAGCCGGCGCCGGCCGCGTCGCCGGCAGCCGCGGCCTCCAGGGGGCGCGTGCCCGAGCCCGGCCGATCCTCCGCGGCCGGTGCCGCCACGGCTGCCTCTGCAGTAATGGCAGGCGTCCCGGAGGAGCCGACTCTCCGGGCCGCCGGGACCAACGGCTCGGCCGCGGTGGCGCGCACGCTCTCGGACGGCAGGGCGCGCATCGAGCGTGGGCTGGCCGAAGGACAGCTGAAGCTGCACGAAGTGCTGCAGATGGGTCTGGCGGCGCTGCAGCAGGGCCTGGCCTGCCGCAGCGTCGTCTTCTGCCTGCGCGAGGCACGCGCGGCGGGGCGCGGCCCCGGTCAGCGGCTGCGCGGTCGCTACGCGCTCGGCCCGCTGCCGGCCGACGTCTTCGACGTGCAACCGGCCCAGCAGGGCGACCTGCTGGCCGTGGTCAGTGCAAGGGCGGTGGACACGCTGATCGCCGACGCGGCCACCGTCGCGGCACGCATGCCGGCCTGGTGGCGCGAGCGCGTGCATGCCGGCACGTTCCTGCTGCTGCCGCTGGCGATGAAGGGCACGACGCTCGGGCTCATCTACGCCGACAAGACCGATGCAGGAAGCCTCGCGCCGAGCGAGGAGGAACTGGCCGCGGTGCGGCAGCTGCGCGACACGATGGCACGCGCCTTCGCCAGGGGCCTGCCTTGAGCGGGCGCATCGCGGGTCTGCACGCGACATGCGCCCAGGCGCGGTGAGCAAAGGTGACGAGCCTGACCCCGGCACTGGTGGCAACGCTTAGGGCTGCTTGGTTCCCCACCTGACCCGGTTGGGCGCGCTCCCATGCGAGGAGGCCCGTCGGGTTCGATTGTAGGTCGGCGCGCCGGATCTCGCCCGAAGCAGTGCGTCAGCGCCGGTACATGTAGTCGCGCTTGAACGGATAGGCGCACTGCGTGCCGCGCAGCACGCCCTCGTCGACACGCCCGCTCGGTCGCGATGCCAGCGTCTGGTGCAGGGCCATCCAGCCGCGCTCGAAGCCCAGCGCGCTGCCCGCCAGGTAGAGGCGGTAGGCGCGAACGGTGCGCTCGTTCGTTGCCCGGCGGGCCGCGTCGAGGTGTGCCTCGAGCGCATCGGACCACGCCCACAGCGTGCGCGCGTAGTGCGGGCGCAGGTTCTCGGTGTCCAGGCCCTCCAGCCCCTGTTCGGCCATGACCTCGAGCACGTGCGAGATGTGCATCAGCTCCCCGCCCGGGAAGATCCAGCGCTCGACGAAATCGCCGATGCCGCTGCCCAGCTGCACGTTGCGCGTGCCGCCAGCGGTGATGCCGTGGTTCAGCAGCAGGCCGCCCGGAGCGAGCAGGCGGTGGATCTTCGCGAAGTAGGTCGGCAGGCGGGCGCGGCCGACATGCTCGAACATGCCGATGGAGGCGATCTTGTCGTAGGGCTGGTCCTCGGGCAGGTCGCGGTAGTCCAGGAGCAGCATGCGCACGCGGTCGGACAGCCCGCGCTCGGCGATCAGCCGGTTGACGTGCGCATGCTGGTTCTTGGACAGCGTGATGCCCGTGGCACGGACGCCGTAGTGCTCGGCCGCCCAGAGCAGCAGGCCGCCCCAGCCCGCGCCGATGTCGAGGAAACGATCGCCGGGCTTGAGCATCAGCTTGCGGCAGACGTGCTCGAGCTTGGCCTCCTGGGCGGCGCCGAGGGTCATGCCGGGCTCGGGCCAGTAGGCGCAGGAGTACACGCGGCGCGCGTCCAGCCAAAGGGCATAGAACTCGTCGGAGACGTCGTAGTGGTGCTGCACCTGCCTGGCGTCGGAGGCCTTGCGGTGCCGCCAGCGCGAGAACAGCGTGCGCCGCAGCGGGTTGGCTGCCGCGGACCGGGAGGTCGGGTCGCCGTGCATCAGTTCGGCGGCCACGTCGGCCACGCGGCGCATCGGCCCTTCGATGTCCAGCAGGCCCTCGACGCAGTCGTGAGCCAGGCCGCCGACGTTGCCGGTCGCGAAATGCCGCAGCGGCAGCAGGCTCGAAAGGCGCAGCACCACGTCGGCATCGGCCGGGCCTATGCGGCGGCCCCCTGGCAGCACGAGGGCCAGCGCGTGCGCAGCTTGGCCATCCAGGCGGCTGATTCGATCCTCGACAAGCGATTCGATCATGGCGTCCTGCCTCCGCGGCCCCAACCTGCCGCCCGGTCCGAAGGAGGCAATTTAGGTGGCTCGCCCGCCGTGTCAAGTGGGGGGAATGAGGTCGGGCGGGCGCGACCCTCCCGTTCCGGCCTGCGCGCCGCGCTTCGCGCTAGCGCAGGTTCAGCGCATCGGCGTCGAACTGCAGCGCGAGCGGCTCGACGACGAGCCGCTTCGGCCCATGTTCCACCGAGCCGGCGACCCAGGCCGGCACGCCGCAGCGTTCGGCCTCGGCCACCGCCGCTGCGGCCTGCGCCGCCGGCAGGAAGAGGGCGAACCCGGCGCCCATGTTGAGCGTGCCGTAGGCCTCGGCCGCATCGTGACCGGCCTCGCGCGCGATGAAAGACAGCACCGGCGGCACCGGCGGCACCGTGTGCACGCGGTACGTGAACTGGCCGGGGTGCCGAAGCAGCTTGCGCCAGCCGTGGCCGGTGATGTTCGCCGCGTAGTGCACCCGGATGCCCGCCGCCCACAGCGCCTCGGTCACCGGCGAGTACAGCGTCGTCGGCGCGAGCAGGGCGTCGCCGTAGGCCAAGCCGGGCGCGACCTCGGTCAGGTAGCCCCGCGGCAGCCGCTCCGCGAGCTTGCGCGCCAGGCTGAGGCCGTTGGCGTGGATGCCGCTGGAGGCGAGCAGCACGATCGCATCGCCCGGCGCGAGCCTCTCGCCGAGGCTCAGGCGCTCCTTGGGCTGCACGATGCCCGTGCACGAGGCGGCCAGGTCGATGCGACCGCTCTCGACGATGCCGCCGAGCGCCGGCGTCTCGCCGCCGCCCCAGGCGACGCGGCAGCGGTCGCAGGCCGCCTTCCAGCCGGCCACGAGGGCCTCGGCGCGCTCGCGGTCCTCGAACCACTCGCTGCCGCCGGCGGCCCAGTAGGCCTGCACGACGAGCGGCGTGGCGCCGACGGTGACGAGGTCGTTGATGGCCATCGCGATGGTGTCCTGCGCGACGGCGGCGTAGTGGCAGCGTCCGGTGAGCCCCTTCATCGCGTCGGCCACGAGCACCTTGCTGCCCAGGCACTCGACGATGCTGGCGAGGTGGAAGGGCCCGACGTCGACGACGTACGCCGACTCGCCCCGCGAGGCCGCCACCTCGGCGAAGCCGTGTCCGGCGAGGTGCTGCGCCGTCGAGGCGGCAGCACGCTGCGCCGCCAGCTTCAGCGGATCGATGACGTCGTAGCGCACGCCGGCCTGCTCGTAGCTGAGCGGGCCCGCCAGGTCGCTGGCCGTTGCTGGAGGGGTCGACGTGGTGGGCGCGGACATGCCCGTGATTATCCGCGGGTGCTCGCCGGCCCCGGCGATGCGTGCCGGGTGCGCAGCGGTGCGATGCCGGTGCCGTCGGGCGCGCTTCGGCGCGCGTCGGTGCGCGCCGAAGCGCGCCGGTGCGCGCCGATGTGCCACGAGGCGGCCCCTAGAATGCCTCGCATGAGCACCGTCGTCCTGGCCCGCAAGTACCGCCCGCGCAGCTTCGCGCAGATGGTCGGCCAGGAACACGTCGTGACGGCGCTGACCCATGCGCTGACGCAGAACCGCCTGCACCACGCCTACCTCTTCACGGGCACGCGCGGCATCGGCAAGACGACCGTCTCGCGCATCCTCGCCAAGAGCCTGAACTGCACCGGCCCGGACGGCTCGGGCGGCATCACGGCGGAGCCCTGCGGGCAGTGCCAGGCCTGCCGCGAGATCGATGCCGATCGCTACATCGACTACATCGAGCTCGACGCGGCCAGCAATCGCAGCATCGACGAGATCCGCGACCTCATCGAGAGGGCCGCCTACAAGCCGGGCATCGGCCGCTTCAAGGTCTTCATGATCGACGAGGCGCACCAGCTGACGAAGGACGCGTTCAACGCGCTGCTGAAGACGCTCGAGGAGCCGCCCGAGTACCTGAAGTTCGTGCTGGCCACGACGGATCCCGAGAAGATGCTGCCGACGGTGCTGTCGCGCTGCCTGCAATTCAACCTGCGCCCGATGGCACCCGACACCGTGCGCGAGCACCTGGCCCGGGTGCTCGACGCCGAGGGCGTGCCGCACGACGAGGCCTCGCTCCGGCTGCTCGGCCGTGCCGCGCGCGGCTCGATGCGCGACGGCTTGTCGCTGGCCGACCAGGCCATCGCCTATGGCGGCGGCAAGCTGGAGGAGGGCGTCGTCCGGGCGATGCTCGGAAGCGTCGAGCGGGGCCGCGCGCGCGAGATCGTCGCGGCGCTCGCGGCGCGCGACGGCGCCGCGGTGCTGGCGCTCGTTGACGGGTTGCGCCAGCGCGGGCAGTCGGCGCTCGGCACCCTGGACGAACTGGCGGGCCTGCTGCAACAGGCGGCGGTAGAGCAGGTGGCACCCGGTACGCTGGATGCCGCCGACCCCGAGGCCGAGGAGGCGCGTGCCGTCGCGCCGCTGCTCGCGCCCGACGAGACGCAGCTCCTGTACAGCATGGCGCTGCACGGCCGCTCGGAACTGGCGCTGATGCCCGACGAGCACGCGGCGCTGTCGATGGTGCTGCTGCGGTTCCTCGCCTTCCCGAGCGACGCGGCCGCGTCGCGCGAGCCTCGCAGCGTGCCGCTGCGCGCGCCTGCGCCCCCCACCAGCCGGGCGAGCGTGCCGCCGCCGCGGCCCGCCGCGGGGGCCGAGCCTGCCGTCGCCGCAGCCTCCGGGGCCGGCGCGCGCTCTGGCATCCCGTCGGTGTCGGCGGCGCCGACGCGCCTCGCCGCGGTCGAGGCGCCACCCGAGGCGCCACCCGAGGCGCCTCCTGTCCCGACGCTGCCGTCCGCTGCCGATGGCGTGCCGCGAGCCCTGGGCGACCGCTGGTGCGCGCTCGTGCAGTCCCTCATCGAGCGTGGCAGCGTGACGGCCCTGGTGCGCGAACTGGCCTGGTCGTCGGCGCTCGTGGCGATCGACGAAGCCGGAACGCCGCCGACCTGGCGCCTCGTCGTCGAGCGCGAGGCGCTGCGGCAGGCGATGCTGGCCGACCGGCTGGCCGCCGCGATCGCCGCGGCCGTCGGCGGCGCCGTGAAGCTCGACCTCGTCGCCGGCGTGCCTGCCGATTCGCCGGCGCGACGCGATGCCGCGGAACGCGCGCGCCGCCAGGCCGAGGCCGAGTCGACCATCCAGTCCGATCCGGTGGTGCGCGAGTTGCTCGCCACCTTCAAGGGCGCGCGCATCGTGCCGGGCTCGATCAAGCCGATCTGAAGATCGCACCCATCCCCCATCGAACACAAGGATCCCACCATGATGAAAGGTCAGCTGGCCGGCCTGATGAAGCAGGCGCAGGCGATGCAGGAGAACATGAAGAAGGCGCAGGAGGAACTCGCCAACACGGAGGTGGAGGGCACTTCGGGCGCCGGCCTGGTGAAGGTGACGATGACCTGCCGTCACGACGTCAAGCGCGTCGCCATCGATCCCAGCCTGCTGGCCGACGACAAGGACATGCTGGAGGATCTCGTCGCCGCCGCCTTCAACGACGCGGTTCGCCGCGCCGAGGCGGTGAGCAGCGAGCGCATGGGCAAGCTGACGGCCGGGATGCCGCTGCCGCCGGGGATGAAGTTCCCGTTCTGACGCAGCGCCGAGCGAGCCCCGGGGCACCGACGGAAGCCTGCTGAATGGCCACCGGCGCGGGCAGGCGCGACGCGCTCGAAGACCTGATCGAGGCGCTGCGGCGCCTGCCCGGCGTCGGCGTCAAGTCCGCGCAGCGCATGGCCTATCACCTGCTGCAGCACGACCGGCCGGGGGCCGAGGCGCTGGCCGGCGCGCTGACGCACGCCGTGCGGTCGGTGCGTCACTGCACGCGCTGCCACACGTTCACCGAGGGCGAGGTGTGCTCCACCTGCGCCGACCCGCGGCGCGACGCGCGCCTGCTGGCCGTCGTGGAGTCGCCCGCCGACCAGGCGGCCCTCGAGCGCAGCGGCAGCTACAAGGGCCTTTACTTCGTGCTGATGGGGCGCGTGAGCCCGCTGGATGGCGTGGGCACGGCGGAGCTCGGCGCCGAGCGACTGCTGGCCCGCGCCGCGGACGGCGTCGTGCAGGAAGTGGTGCTGGCCACCGGCTTCACGGCCGAAGGCGAGCTGACGGCACAGGCACTGGCCTCGGCGCTGAAGGCGCGCGGGCTCAAGGTGACGCGGCTCGCGCGCGGCGTGCCGGCCGGCAGTGACCTCGAGTACGTCGACCTGAGCACGATCGCCTACGCACTGCACGATCGGCGCTGAGGCGACGATCGTCGGTCATCGAGACGAACGCATTCGCGTGCCCTGCGCCGGCCCGGCGGGCGCCGGAACCGGGCGAGGTCGGGGTCGGGGTCGGGGTGGGGCCGCGTCGGGCGGCGCCGGTCGGCCTCAATCGGCCACCGCGGCGCGGTAGGCATGCCAGGACGCGTGCCCGATCACCGGCGCCACCACGACGAGGCCCACGAAGGCCGGCGCCATGGCCACGAACGTGATGGCGGCGATCAGGGCCCCCCAGAAGAACATCACCGGCGCCTGCGTCAGCACGAGGCGCAGGCTGGTCAGCGCCGCGGTGATGGCATCGGTCGCTCGGTCGAGCAGCATCGGCATGCTGACCACGCTGACCGAGAAGATCAGCGTCGCGAAGATCGCGCCGACGATCGCCCAGGCGACGATGAACGTGATGTTCTCGGGGTCGAAGAGGGCGGCGATGGAGCCCTTGAAGTCCGGCATGCCGTCGAAGGTGACTGCGAAGATCACCAGCGTCGAGCGCGCCCACAGCATCTCCAGCACCAGCAGCACGAAGGCGAAGATGCCCAGCTGCCCCATGCGCGACTCCCAGGCCATCAACGAGGCGCCGAAGTCGGGCTTGCGGCCGGCCTGCAGCTCGCGGCTGACGTGGTAGATGCCGAGGCACAGGAACGGCGCGACGAGCAGGAAGCCGGCCGAGAGGGCGAGAAGGTAGGCCGGCGCGTGCTGGTAGACGCGCATCAGGGCCCAGCCCATCACGGTGAAGCAGGCGCCGTAGAACAGCCCGATGGCCGGCGCCCGGCGGAAGTCGGCCCAGCCGAGCGCCAGCCAGCGCAGCGGGTCGGCGAAGCCCAGGGTTCGCAGCACGATGCCCGGGCGGCCCTGCGGCGCGCCGTCCGCGGCTGCATCCAGGCCGGGCAGGGGTGTGGGAGCGGGCGGAGGTGGGGCTTCGGCGTTCACGCAGGTAGCGTAGGCAGTGCGCCGTGACCCGTCCAGTGGGGCCGGCCCGTAGCCCGCCCGCGCCACGCGACGGGCCGGCGACCTTGTGGTGCAATGCCCCGGCCCGTCCCCGCCGCCGAGAGACCGTCCGCCGATGCCACGCACCCTGACCCTGCTGCTGAACGTGGCCCATGCGCTGGACCACCTGTTCCTGCTCATCTTCGCCACCGCGGTGGCGACCATCGCGCACGAGTTCGGGTTCGCGCGCTGGGAGGACCTCATGCCGTACGGGGTGGGTGCCTTCGTGATGTTCGGGCTCGGTTCGCTGCCGGCCGGGCGCCTGGGCGACCTGTGGGGACGGCGGCGGATGATGCTGGTCTTCTTCTTCGGCATCGGTGCTTCCAGCCTGCTCGTCGCCGCGACGGGCAACGCGTGGCAGATGGCGGCTGCGCTGACTTTGCTGGGTGCGTTCTCGGCCATCTACCACCCGGTGGGCATTCCGATGCTCGTGCAGCGCGCGCAGAACCCCGGCGCGACGATCGGGGTCAACGGCCTCGCGGGCAACCTGGGCATCGCGGCCGCGGCGATCGTCACCGGGTTCCTCGTGCAGTGGCAGGGGTGGCGCGCCGCCTTCGTGGTGCCGGGCCTCGTCTCGATCGCCTGCGGGCTGCTGTTCATGCGGCTGGCGCCGCAGGAGGGCGAGCCGCCGGCGGCACGCGCCCGCAAGGCAGGCACCGATTTGCCGGGGCCGCTGCTGGCGCGCGTGTTCGCGGTGATGACCGCCGCGGCCGCGTCGGGCGGGCTGCTGTTCAACATGACCACCAACGGCAACAGCCAGCTGCTGGCCGAGCGCATGCGCGGCGTGGTCGAGGACCCGGCGACCCTGGGCACGCTGCTGGCCGCCGTGTATGCGGTGTCGTCGGTCGCGCAGGTGGTGGTGGGCAGGCTCATCGACCGCATGTCGCTCAAGCGCCTGTACCTGACGATCGCGTTGCTGCAGGTGCCGCTGCTGCTGCTGGCCGCGCAGGCCCAGGGCTGGTGGCTCTATGCCGCGCTGATCGGCGTGATGGTGCTCGTGTTCGGTGCCATTCCGTTCACGGACGCGATGATCGTCCGCTACGTCGACGACCGCATGCGCTCGCGCGTGGCGGGCATGCGGCTGACGGTGTCGATCGGCATCAGCTCGATGGCCGTGTGGCTGCTCGGGCCCGCCGTGAAGGCGGCCGGCTTCTCCACGGTGATGATGGCCCTGGCCGGGGTGGCGATGCTGACCAGCGCCATCGTCTCGTGGCTGCCGGACGACGAGGCCGTGGCCCGCGCCAGGGCCGCGGCGGCCGGTGGGGCGGTCGGGGCTGGGTGAGCCCGGCGGCCACGATCCTCGTTCGGAAGCGAGGCGCGCGGCGCTCCGGCCGGCCTGCCGCGACCCTGCCTCGCCCTCAGCCCGGCGACCGACGCACGCGCAACAACTCGTCGAGGATCAGGCAGATGGCCCCGAGGGTGATCGCGCTGTCGGCCAGGTTGAAGCTGGGAAAGTAGCCGCCGTGGAACAGCGGCTCGAGGAACCCGAAGCGGAACTGCAGGAAGTCGACGACGTAGCCGTGCAGCAGGCGGTCGACGACGTTGCCGAGTGCGCCGCCCATGATCATCGTCACGGCGAAGCAGAAGAGCCGCTGCTGCGGATGGGCCCGGATCATCCAGACGATGAATGCCGAGACGACGACGCCCAGCACGACGAAGAACCAGCGCTGCCAGCCCGAGGCGCTCGCGAGGAAGTTGAAGGCCGCGCCCGTGTTGTGCACGCGCACGAGATTGAAGAAGCCGGTGACCGGGCGCACGTCCCCGTGCTGGAAGTGCTGCAACACGAGCGTCTTCGTCGCCTGGTCGGCGACGATCACCAGCGCGGCCAGCACGAGCCAGAAGACGAGGCCCGGTGCCTCGCCGCGACGGCCTAGCAACGGCATCAGGCCACCTGCCGCGCCTCGCCGGCGCCGAACAGATTGCTCGTGCAGCGGCCGCACAGCCCGGGGTGCGCCGGGTCGTGGCCGACGTCGTCGCGCCAGTGCCAGCAGCGATCGCACTTGCGCGCCTGGCTCGCCTGGACCTCGATCTTCGACTCCCGCCCCTCGCGAAGCCCTGCCACCGAGGTGATGAGGACGAACTTCAGGTCCTCGCCCAGGCTCGCGAGCAGCGCGTGGTCGTCGGCGGGGACGGTGAGGGTCACGTTGGCCTGCAACGAAGAGCCGAGCTGGCCGGCGGCGCGCACGTTCTCGATCTCCTTGTTCACGGCGTCGCGCAGCTCGCGGATGCGCGCCCACTTGGGCAGCAGCGCCGGCCCGTCGGGCGGAGCCTCGGGTTTCCAGAAGACCTCGCAGAAGATCGACTCGTCGCGCTTGCCGGCCGGGGCGAACACCCCCCAGGCCTCCTCGGCCGTGAAGCTGAGGAAGGGCGCCATCCAGCGCAGCATCGCGTGCGTGACGTGCCACAGCGCCGTCTGCGCCGAGCGCCTGGCCAGGGACTTCGGCGCCGTGGTGTACAGGCGGTCCTTCAGCACGTCGAGGTAAAACGCTCCGAGGTCCTCCGCACAGAAGACCTGCAGGCGGTGCACGACCGGGTGGAACTCGTAGACGTCGTAGTGCCGCAGGATCTCCGCCTGCACCTCGGCCACGCGCGCCAGGGCCCAGCGGTCGATCTCCAGCATCTGGGCGGCGGGCACCGCGTCGGTGGCCGCGTCGAAGTCGGAGGTGTTGGCGAGCAGGAAGCGCAGCGTGTTGCGGATGCGGCGATAGCTGTCGACGACGCGCGCGAGCACCTTGTCGTCGATGCTGAGGTCGCCGGAGTAGTCGGTGGCGGCGCACCAGAGCCGGATGATCTCCGCGCCCATCTGCTTGGCCACCTCGCGCATCTCGACGAAGTTGCCCAGGCTCTTGCTCATCTTGCGGCCCTGGCTGTCCACGGTGAAGCCGTGGGTCAGCAGGCCGCGGTAGGGCGCGCGGCCCTCGAGCGCGCAGCCGATGAGCAGCGAGCTGTGGAACCAGCCGCGGTGCTGGTCGTGCCCCTCGAGGTAGAGGTCGGCCTCGGGTCCGTGCTCGTGGTAGCCGCGGTCGCCCGGCGGGCCCTGGTGGCTGCCGCGCAGCACGTGGTTGAACGTGGAGCCGCTGTCGAACCAGACGTCGAGGATGTCGTTGCTCTTCGCGTAGGCCTCCGCCTCGGCGCCCAGCCACTCCTTCGGGTCGAGCTGGCTCCAGGCCTCGATGCCGCCCTTCTCGACGAGCTGCGCGGCGCGCTCCATGAACTCGAGCGTCTTCGGGTGCGGTTCGCCCGTCACCTTGTGCAGGAAGAGCGGCAGCGGCACGCCCCAGCTGCGCTGGCGGCTGATGCACCAGTCGGGCCGGTTGGCGATCATGTCGCGCAGGCGCGCGCGGCCGTTCTCGGGGTAGAAGGCGGTCTGCTCGATGGCCTTCAGCGCCGTCTGGCGCAGCGTCTCCGGCGCCTTGTCGACCGTGAAGACGCCTTCACCCTCGTCCATGCGCACGAACCACTGCGCCGCGGCGCGGTAGATCACCGGCGTCTTGTGGCGCCAGCAGTGCGGATAGCTGTGCGTCAGCGGACCGCTGGCGAGCAGCCGGTCGCTTTGCGCCAGCACCTCGACGATGCGGTCGTTGGCCTTCCAGATGTTGAGGCCACCGAAGAGCGGCAGCGCGTCCTCGTAGCGGCCGTCGCCCTGCACCGGGTTCAGGATCTGGTCGTGTTTCAGGCCGTGCGCGAGGCACGAGTTGAAGTCGTCCACGCCGTAGGCCGGCGAGCTGTGCACGATGCCGGTGCCGTCTTCGGCGGTGGCGTAGTCGGCCAGGTACACGGGCGAGAGGCGCGCGTAGCCCGCGTTCACGTCGAAGAGCGGGTGGCGGAAGTTCAGGCCGGCGAGCTTCTGGCCCACCGTGGTGGCGAGCACCGTGCCCTCGAGCTTCCAGCGCGCGAGGCACTTCTCGACCAGCGCCGCGGCCACGACCATGGCGCCGCGCTTCGTCTGCACGAGCGCGTACTCGAGCGCCGGGTTGAGGTTCAGCGCCTGGTTGGCGGGCAGCGTCCAGGGCGTCGTCGTCCAGATCACCGCGAAGGCCGGCCCGGGCAGGGCAGGCAGGCCGAAGGCTTTCGCCAGCGCCGCCGGGTCGTCGGCCGCGAAGGCGACGTCGACCGTGGTGCTCTTCTTGTCCGCGTACTCGATCTCGAACTCGGCGAGCGAACTGCCGCAGTCGAAGCACCAGTACACCGGCTTGCTGCCGCGGTAGACGAAGCCGCGCTCGAACAGGCGCTTGAGCACGCGGATCTCGCCGGCCTCGTTGGCGGGGTCCATCGTGCGGTAGCGGTGCTCCCAGTCGCCGAGCACGCCCAGGCGCTGGAAGTCGGCCATCTGCTGGCCGATCTGCTCGGTGGCGTAGGCACGGCTGAGGGCCTGCACCTTGTCTCGCGGCAGGCCGCGGCCGTGCTGCTTCTCGATCTGGTTCTCGATGGGCAGGCCGTGGCAGTCCCAGCCGGGGATGTAGCGGGCGTCGAAGCCGGCCAGCTGCCGGCTCTTGACGATCATGTCTTTCAGGATCTTGTTGCTGGCGTGGCCGATGTGCAGCGTGCCGTTGGCATAGGGCGGGCCGTCGTGCAGCACGAAGAGCGGCGCGCCCTTGCGCGCGGCACGCAGGCGCTGGTACAGCCCCTTCTCGTTCCAGGCCTTGATCCAGCCGGGCTCGCGCTTGCCGAGGTCGCCGCGCATCGGGAACGGCGTGTCGGGCAGGTTGAGGGTCGTCTTCGGGTCGAGGGGCTTGCTCATCGTCTGGCAACTCGCAGGAGCCGGCTCATGGCGCGCCTGGCGCGCCGCCGGAGTGGTGTGGGGAGCCGCGGCCGGCGATGGGGGAGGTCGACGCCGGCGACGCCGCAATCGTGAACCCGGTCACCCGCAAGTCCCGGGACACGACGCCTTCAGCGAGGCGCGCGAATAATTCGGTCGCGTGTGGCCTGCCGGCGCGTGGTAGCGTGCCAGCGCAGGCAAACGAGCGGCGGACGACTGCGGTGCATGGATCAGGATTCTATCGGCGCAGACGGACGATGACGCCCGTGGTCGCAGGCGCCACCCGGCGCGTGCGGGCCGCGATGGCCGCGACGTTGCTGACCGCGGCCACGGCCGCGCACGCGCAGGAGACGGCGGCACCGGCATCGCCGAGCGTGCCGCCCGTCGCCGACGGTCCGCCTGCGCCTGCGCCTGCGGCGGCCCCACCGGCGCCGCGATCGTGGGACGCGGTGCTCGGGTTCGTCACCAGCTATGCGCCGGAGTACCCGGGCGCGCAGCGGCGCAAGATCGGTGTCACCCCCGGCGGCTGGGTGCGATGGGGCCGGGTGAGCATCGCCTCCCGCAGCACCTTCGTCGCGCGCACGGGCGAGCCGATCACCGGCGGCGGCGTGCGCTTCGACCTCTCGCCGAACGAACGCCTGCGCGTCGGCCTGGGGCTGCGGCACGACGGCGGCCGCGAGGAGTCGGACAGCTCGGACCTGCGTGGCCTCGGCGACGTGCGCGCGACGGTCCGGGTGCGGCTCGGGGCCTCTTACCCGCTCGAGGATGGATGGCGCCTGTCGTCATCGGTGACGGTCGACGCCCTGGGCCGTGGGGGAGGGACGATCGGGGACGTGGGCCTGAGCCGGAGCATCCCGCTGGCGACCACCACGAGCGGCGGCTTCAGCATCGCCACGAGCTTCGGCAACCGGCGGCACATGCGGTCGTACTACGGCGTGAACGAGACCCAGGCGGCCGCCTCGGGGTACCCGGTGTACGAGCCCGAAGCCGGCTGGCGCGACGTCTCGACCTCGTTGGGCGTGCGACACGAGCTGAGCCACCACTGGTTCACCTTCGGTGGCCTGAGCGTCGCGCGGCTGGTCGGCGCCGCGGCGGACAGCCCCTTCGTGCGCGAGCCGACGAGCTGGGCGGTGAACGCCGGGCTGGCCTACAGGTTCTGACAACCCGGGCGGGCGCCTTAAGCGCGCCTTCACCGCGTGACCCCATCGTCGCGGCATGGTGGCCGGGGGCCCCGGCGAGGCGGGCGCGCGTTCCCGGCAAGAGCGAGAGGATGAGGACGACGGGGGTGGCGAGGCGGCTGGCCCGGCTGGCCGCGGTCGCGGGCTTGGCGTTCGCCGCGCAACTCGTGGCGGCTGCGGAGGGTTCGGGCAGCACCGAAGGAGGCGCGGCGACGCAGGAGGGCCCCGACGCCCCCGCAGGCACGCCCCCCGGGGAGGCAAGCACCCGGACGGTGCGACGCGACTGGGACGCCGCCATCGGCGGCGTGCTCGTGTATGCGCCGCAGTACGCGGGTGCCGGCCGCAATCACCTGCGCCTCAATCCCGGCTTCTACGTCCGCCTCGGGCGGGTCAGCCTGGCCACGCGCAGCGGGTTCCGGACCGCCGGCGATCCGGGTGAGCGCGCCGGCCTGCGCATCGACCTGTCGCCCACCGACCGGCTGCGCTTCGCCGTGGGCTTGCGCTACGACGCCGGCCGCTCGGACAACGCCGAAGGCCTGCAGGGCATGGGAGACGTGCCGAGCACGGTGCGGGCGCGCTTCATGGCCTCGTACCGCCTCGAAGACGGCTGGAGCCTCGGAGGCGCCACCGTGCTGGACATGCTCGGGCGCGGCGGCGGGTGGCAGGGGGAGGTCGGTGTCGCCCACCAGGGCAGGCTGAGTGCCGACACGACCTGGGGCCACGGCCTGGCGCTGGCCTTCGCCGGCGACCGCAACCTGCAGACGTACTTCGGCGTGACCGAGGAGCAATCGGCCCGGACGGGCTACCCGGTCTACGAGCCTCGCATGGGCCTGCGGGACATCACGTTCCACGCCCACGCGCGCACTCAGGTGACCGACCACTGGCACGCCTTCTACGGTGGGAGCGCCTCCCGGCTGCTCGGTCCGGCGGCGGCAAGCCCGCTGACTCGCCAGACCAGCACATGGAGCCTCAACGCAGGCCTGGCTTACCGCTTCTGAGTTGCGGGCCCGGCGGGCCGACGACGCCGGTCAGCGAGAACGCAGCCAGTCCTGCGCAGCGCGGCAGTCGTCGGCGATGCCGGCGCGCAGCGCGGCGAGCGAGTCGTACTTGCGCTCGTCGTGCAGCTTGTGCAGGAGCTGCACGTGCACGACGCGCCCGTAGCCGCCTTCGCGGCCGAGCGCGCGCGGCCAGTCGAACACGTGTGCCTCCAGCAGCACGCGGCCCCCGTCCTCGACGCTGGGACGCACGCCGAGGCTCGCGACGGCGTCCAGGGGCGCGGGCGCGAGGCCGAGCACCCGAGCGACGAAGATGCCGCTGGCCGCCGGCCGGGCATGGCCGAAACGCAGGTTGAGGGTGGGGAACCCGAGCTCGCGCCCGAGCTTGCGACCGTGCCGCACGTGGCCGCTGATCGCGTAGGGCCGCCCGAGCAGCGACTCGGCCTGCGCCATGTCGCCCGCATCGAGCGCTTCGCGGACGGCGGAACTGCTGACGCGCAGGCCGTGCACCTCGTAGCTCATCATGCGCGCCACGTCGAAGCCCGCGGCGCGCCCGGCGGCGTCCAGCGTCTCGTAGGTGCCCGCGCGACGCGCGCCGAACGTGAAGTCGTCGCCGACGAGCACGTAGCGGACATCCAGCCCCTGCCGCAGCACCCGGTCGATGAATGCCTGCGGCGGCAAGGCGGCAAACGCCTCGTCGAAGCGCATCACGACGACGCGGTCGACGCCGCAGCGCTCGATCTCGGCCAGCTTGTCGCGCAGCGTGCTGATGCGGCGCGGTGCGGACTCGGGCTTGCCTGCCCGGGCGGCGAAGAAGTCGCGCGGGTGCGGCTCGAACGTCATCACGCAAGAGGGCAGGCCTCGGTGGCGGGCCTCGTTCTGCAGCAGTGCCAGCATCGCCTGGTGGCCGCGGTGCACGCCGTCGAAGTTGCCGATGGTCAGGGCATGCCTCGCATGGCCGCCCGCGTCGTCGGGGACGGATGCCAGCGCGCGATGGCCAATGCCGCGAAAGACCTGCATGCGCCCGATTATCCCGAGGCGCCGCTAGGCGGACGGTGCCGGCATCGATGCCGCCGCCTGCCGCCAGCTCGACGGGGATCGTGACGCGGACTCCGGCGCGACCGCCCCGTCGGCATCCAGTCCGAGCAGCTTCGCGTAGAGCGCAAGATAGGCCGTGGCCGCCCGGTCCCAGTCGAAGCGCGCCGCATGACGCCGCACCGCGTCTGCGTGGCCGGGTTGCCGGGCGCGCGCCAGGCCGGTCTCGACGATGCGTCGCATCGCCGCGGGGTCGAAGTCGTCGAAGTAGTCGGCGACGTCGCCGCCGATCTCCGGCAGGCTCGTGCGCCGGGCCAGGAACACCGGCTTGCCGAAGTGCATCGCCTCGATCGGCGGTAGCCCGAACCCTTCGGTCAGCGAAGGGAAGAGGAAGCCGGCGCAATGTGCGTAGGCCCACGCCTTCTGCGCGTCGTCGATGCCCAGGTGGAACTGGACGTTGGGCAGTTGCACCGAGTCGCGCAGCGCCCTCGAGTCGTGCCCGGGCGGGCCGCAAAGCACGAAGAGCATCTCCGGCCAGGCCCGTGCGAGCGCGACGATCGCCTGCGGGTTCTTCGACGGGGACATGCGGCTGAGGTGGAAGAGGAAGGGCCGTGCGTCCGGACCGGGCTCCGCCGGCCAGCCGGGCAGCGGCCGTCGTTCGCTGCCGACGAAGGACCGCGCGCCGTTCAGGATGACGTCGAGCGGGCCGGCCCAGCCGAGATGGCGGCGCACGTCGGCGGCGGTGTACTCGCTGATCGCCACCACGTGGTCGGTGCGCGCCAGCAGCGCCTTCGTGCGGCGATGGTGCCGCCAGGTGGAGAACGCGTTGCGTCCGTAGAGGTAGTTCAGGTCGTGCACGGTCACGACGCGTGGCCCGCAATCGACGGGCGGCCGTGTCTTGTTGAGCTGGTGCAGCGAGTGCCACAGCGCGTAGCGCACCGGCTGCACGTGACGCACGCGCTGCCAGCGCGTCACGTTCAGGTAGGCCACGTCCGGCCCGAACAGGCCGGCGAGCTTCTCGCGCAGGTGGAAGTGGAACTGCACCCCATGTCTCTCGCGCCACGCCGGTGCCGCGCGGGCAATGCGGCTGCCGATCTGCAGCGCGAATTCACCCAGCCCGTCCTGCAGGCCGGCGACCCCCCCCAGGCTGATGCCCACGTGCAAGTCGGTCACGCTCATCGTCGATCAGTGTAGCCAGCGCCGGCAGGGGTTCCGGGGGCGCTGGCACAATCCCGCGCATGACGCGCTTGGCCCTGCCTCAGGTGACTCTGGTTGCCGTGGACACGCGGGCGCCTCTGCTCGCGACACAGGCGCTGCTGCGCTCGATGGCTGGCATCGACTTCGCGCGCGCGCTTCTCTTCACGCACGCCTGGAGCCCGAAGCGGCCCCTGCCGGGCATCGAGATCGTCGACATCGACCCCATCACCTCGGCGGCGGAGTACTCCCACTTCATCCTGCGCCTGATGCCGGGCTGGGTGCGCACCTCGCACGTGCTGGTCACGCAGTGGGATGGTTTCGTCGTCGAGCCGTGGGCGTGGACGAACAGCTTCCTCGCGTACGACTACGTCGGTGCGCCCTGGCCCGACCAGCCCGAGTCGCGTGCGGTGGGCAACGGCGGCTTCTCGCTGCGCTCGCGCCGCCTGCTCGCCGCGGGCATGGACCTCCGCATCGACGACGAGCACCCGGAGGACGTGGCCCTGTGCCGCACCTACCGGACGCTGCTGGAGCGTGAGCACGGCGTGAACTTCGCGCCGCTGGCGCTGGCGCGTCGCTTCGCCTACGAGAACGACGATTCGCAGGGCCCGACCTTCGGCTTCCACGGCTCCTACAACCTGCCGCGCGTGCTGGACGAGCCGACGCTGGCGACGTGGCTGGACATCCTGCCCGACGACTTCTTCAAGAGCCGCGATGCGCGGCGGCTGGCGCGCGCGCTGGTCGCGCGCATGCCGACGCTGGCCAAGCGCGTGATCGACCGCCGCATGCGTGCCGGGCGCGATGAGCCGAGCACGCGCATCCTCGACGCCGCGGCGAGCGTCATGGGGCTGCTCGGCCCGCGCTCCGGCCCGCGCGTCGTCTAGGGCGCTGCCGTGGCGCGCTCCGGAGGGCGGGTATAACCGCGCCCCGGAGGAGATTCGCGATGACCACGCGCCACCTGGACCTGGGTTGCGGCCCCGTGCCGCGCAACCCGTATGGGCGCGACGAGCTCTACGGCGTCGACCTGGGTGCCCCGGCCACCGGCGACGGCCCCATCCGCCGCGCCAACCTGTCGATCGCGCCGATCCCCTGGCCCGACGACAGCTTCGAATCGGTGTCGGCCTACGACTTCCTCGAGCACGTGCCGCGCGTGCTGCCCACGGCGGACGGGCAGGGAACGCGGTTCCCGTTCATCGAGCTGATGAACGAGATCTGGCGGGTGTTGAAGCCGGGCGGGCTCCTCTACGCCAGCACGCCTGCGTATCCGCACAAGGCGGTCTTCCAGGACCCGACCCACGTCAACATCATGACCGTGGACACGCACGTGTACTTCACGCGGCCGCAGCGCCTGGCGGCGATGTACGGCTTCACCGGCGACTTCGAGGCACGGCGGGTGCAGCTGACCAAGTCCAACGCCGCGCTGGCCTTCATTCCGCCGCCGGCCAACTGGTTCGAGCGGGCACGGCTGGCCAATCGAGTCAAGCGAGGCAAGTGCAGCCATCTCATCTGGGAGTTCGAGGCGGTGAAGCCCGGCCGATGAGGCCGGAGCCGCCCGCAGCCGCATGCGCATCCTCGCCACGGCCGGCGACATCGGCTCGCTGATCGCCGAGATCCGTCTGCGCACGCCCCTGCAGGCGGTGGCCGAGGCGCACGGCTGGTCGGTGCAATGGCGGTCGTTCCACGAGTGCCGGCCGCAGGATCTGGCCGCGGCCGACCTGCTGGTGGTGCAGCGCGGGGCCTCGCGGCGCGCCTGCCGGCTCGAAGAGCGGGCGCTCGAGATGGGCGCCGCCGTCGTCTACGAGATCGACGACCTCCTCACCGAGATCGCGCCTCACATCTCGCAGCATGCGTCCGTGCAGGAGGGCCTGCCGTGGCTGAAGCGCGGCCTCGGCCTGGCCGACCTGGTGACAACGAGCACGGCGAGGTTGCAGCGCGAACTGGCGCCCCTGGCCCGCGCCACCGCCCTCGTGCCGAACCACGCCTTCTTCGACGAAGACCGCGCCCTGCCGTCGCAATGGCCCGGCGAGCCGGTGCATCTGCTCGTCGCGTCGTCGGACCACCTGCTGGCCGGCTCGCTGACGAACGCGTTGCGCAGAGTGGTGGGCGAGGGCGTCCGGCTGGTCGTCGTCGGGCCCCCGGGCGAGGCCCTGTCGGCATCGGGCCTGCCGCTGCAACGCCACCCGCTGCTGCCCCGGCGCGAGTTCGTCGCGCTGGCGCGCAGCCTGCCGAACGCGATTGCGGTGATCCCGCTGGAGGCATCGCGCTTCGCGGCCTGCAAGAGCGCCGTCAAGTGGTACGACTACGCCGAGATCGGCATCCCCACCGTCGCCTCGGCCGTGCCGCCTTACCTGGATGCGATCAGCCACGGTCGGACCGGCTGGCTGGTCGACAACAGCGAGCGGCAATGGCTGGAGACGCTGAGGCAGGCCATCGGCGACACCGACGGCCGTCGCCGCATCGCGGCCAACGCACGCGCCGAAGTGCGCGCACGGCACAGCCTGGCCCAGACGGTGGCCGCCTGGCATGCGGCACTGTCATTGGCGCGCCAGCTGCGCCGGGCGCGCCGCGTGACCCCGCCGCGCGGGCCGGCAGCCTGGTGGCGGGCGGCGGGCGACGCCGCAGCAGACTGGGGCGTCGCCCTTCGCCGCTGGAACCGCGAGCGTCTGTCGCGAAGGCGCGCCTGACGCTGACTCCGCTCCCGTGCAGCGCCTTGGCGAGTCCGAGCGCCAGGCCTGCGGAGATCGGGCGCTTTCGTCGCCGCGCTAGGCAGACCCGAGGTTCCGCGCGGCTGGCAGCCTGGGCTCCAGCAGCGGCTCTGCCGCGCGCACGGCATTCCGGATCGCCCGCGTCACCGCCTCGGCGGCGAGCGCGCCCAGCGTGCTGAGGTCACCGGCGACGCCGGCGCCGCCGGTGGCCAGCGCGAACAGCGTGTCGCCGTCGTTCGCGGTGACCGGACTGATGGCCCGGCTCAGGCCATGGTGGGCGAGGGCGGCCAGCTGGGTGGCGGCCGCCTTGTCCAGCCGTGCGTCGGTGGCGACGACACCGATGGTCGTCGCGGTGCCGGCCATGCGCTCCATCACCGGGAGTGGCACCGCGCCTTCCAGCAGCGACCGATGGGCGCCGACGAGTCGTTGCCCGTCTTCGGTGCGGGCGCCGGCGAGCACCTCGCCCCGTTCGTCGAGCACGTCGCCGATCGCGTTGACGGCGACCAGCGCCGCCACGGTGACGGCGCCCAGGCGCAGCGACGCCGTGCCGATGCCGCCCCGGCAGGCGCGGCCGACCCCGAAGATCTTGCCGACGGTGGCGCCGAGGCCGGCGCCGTGACTGCCCTGCGCGGGTGCGGCGGTCGTGGCGGCGACGCAGGCGGCATGGCCGGTTTCGGCGGCGGGCCGGATGCGTGCGTCGCCCACCCAGAGGTCGAACAGCACCGCCGCCGGGACGATCGGCACACGGGCGGGCCCGACGGCCAGGCCGCGCCCTTGCGCCTCCAGCCAGCGCATCACGCCGCTCGCGGCATCCAGGCCGAAGGCGCTCCCGCCGGTGAGCAGCACCGCGTGCACGCGATTCACCGTGTTCTCGGGGCGCAGCAGGTCGGTCTCGCGCGTGCCGGGCGCCCCACCGCGCACGGCCACGCCGCAGGTCGTGCCGTGCGGCGTGTCGGGGCAGAGCACGACCGTGCAGCCGCTCGGTCGCCCGGCCACGGCCGCGTGGCCCACGGCGATGCCGGCCACGTCGGTCAGCGCGCCCGGCGCGAGGCCCGGGATGGTTGCGTTCACTGCAGCGTCAGGTGCCGGCTCAGGCGAAGACACCGGCCGTGTCCTGCATGCGCGCCGCCACCTCGCCCAGGTGGTGCTGCGTGTCGCCGAACACCATCTCGAGCACGGTCAGGCGCTTGAAGTAATGGCTGCCCTGGTACTCGTCGGTGACGCCGATCCCGCCGTGCAGCTGCACACACTGCTGGCCGACGAAGCGCATGCTCTGCCCGAGCTGCACGCGGGCCTGCGAGATGGCGCGCCGCCGCTGCGGCGCAGGCTGGTCGAGCTTGAGCGTGGCGAAGTAGCTCATCGAGCGTCCGAGCTCGAGCTGCATCTTCACGTCGGCGATGCGGTGCCGCAGCGCCTGGAAGCTGGCGATCGGCACGCCGAACTGCTTGCGCGTGTTCATGTACTCCACGGTCAGCTCGACGAGCCGGTCCATCACGCCCACCGCCTCGGCGCAGAAGCCGGCGATGCCGATGTCGACCGCCCGCTCGAGCCAGGCGTGCCCGTCTTCGGTGATCAGCGCCGCGGGCGTGGCGGAGAGCTTCAGCTCGGCCGCGCGTGCGCCGTCCTGGGTCGGATAGCCGCGCAGCGCGCCGCCCGGCAGCGCCTGCCGCTCGACCAGGAAGAGTCCGAGGCCCGCGGTGTCGTCGTCGGCTCCCGCGATGCGCGCCGGCACGATGAAGGCGTCGGCCTCGTCGCCAGCGGGCACGACGCTCTTCGCGCCCTCCAGCGTCCAGCCGCCGCCCTGCCTCGACGCCCGCGTCGTCACGTGGGCCAGGCGGTAGCGTGCGGCGCGCTCCTGATGGGCCAGGACGACGAGCGCGTCGGCCGAGGCCACGCGAGGCAGCCAGGCCGACTGCAGGGTGGCCGGCGCCGCTGCCAGCAGCGCCGGCGCCACGAGCGCCGCGTGCACGAAAGGCGCGTTGACGAGCCCGCGGCCGAGTTCCTCGGCCACCACCATCGCCTCGACCGGCCCGAAGCCCATGCCGCCGTGTCCCTCGGGCACGGCGAGCCCGGCGAGGCCGAGCTCGGCCAGTTCGCCGTGGACGGCGCGTGTCGCGCCGCCCGCCTTCGCGAGCGCGTGCCGCCGCTCGAAGGTGAAACCCTTGTCCACCCATCGGCGCACGGCGTCGCGCAGGGATTGCTGGTCGTCGGTGAAGTCGAAGTCCATGGCCCGTGCCCCCTGTCAGCCCAGCACCGTCTGCGCGACGATGTTCCGCTGCACTTCGTTGCTGCCACCGTAGATGGTGGTCTTGCGGTAGTTGAGGTAGCCGGCCGTCGCCGTGGCACAGTGCGCGGCGCCGACATGGTCGCCCTGCCAGCCGGCCTCCATCGCCTCGCGGATGAAGGGCAGGGCAAAGGGCCCGCAGGCGAGCATCATGAGCTCCGTGTAGCGCTGCTGGATCTCGCTGCCCTTGATCTTCAGCAGGCCGGCGATGTCCAGGCTCTGCTTGCCGCTCTTCTCGGCGCTGAGCACGCGGAGCACCAGCATCTCCAGCGCCACGATGTCGACCTCGAGCAGCGCGATCTGGTCGCGGAAGCGCACGTCGTCGTACACGCCCTCGGCACGCGCGATGCGCTTGAGCCGCTCGAGCTCGCGCTTGGCGCGGTTGACGTCGGCGATGTTCGTGCGCTCGTGCGCCAGCAGGTACTTGGCGTAGGTCCAGCCCTTGTTCTCCTCGCCGACTAGGTTCTCGACCGGCACCTCGACGTTGTCGAAGAAGACCTCGTTGACCTCGGCCTCGCCGTCCATCAGCACGATCGGGCGCACCTTGACGCCGGGGCTCTTCATGTCGATCAGCAGGAAGCTGATGCCCGTCTGCGGCTTGCCCTCGGTGCTCGTGCGCACGAGGCAGAAGATCCATTCGCCGTACTGGCCGAGCGTGGTCCAGGTCTTCTGGCCGTTGACGATGTACTTGTCGCCCGAACTCGTCCGCACGCGCTCGGCACGGGTCTTCAGCGAGGCTAGGTCGCTGCCCGAGCCCGGCTCGCTGTAGCCCTGGCTCCACCAGACCTCGCCGCTGGCGATGCCGGGCAGGAACCGCTTCTGCTGCTCGGGGCTGCCGAACGCCATGATCACCGGCGCCACCATGATCGGCCCGAACGGCGCGACGCGAGGGGCGCCGGCACGCGCACACTCCTCCTCGAACAGATGCCTCTGGACCGCCGTCCAGCCGGGGCCGCCGAACTCCTTCGGCCAGCCCCAGCCGAGCCAGCCCTGCTTGCCGAGGATCCTGGCCCAGCGCTGCATGTCGTCGCGGGTGAGGTGCTGTGCCTGCATCACCTTGTCGCTGATGTCGCGAGGCAGGTTCTCGGCCACCCAGGCGCGGATGCGCTCGCGGAAGGCCAGCTCTTCGGGAGTGAAGTTCAGGTCCATGACGGGAGCAGGGCGCAAGCCCCGTTCGTGAGGCGGGAACGCGCGCGTTTTAGCACGACCGTTCGATGAGGCTCGTCGCCGTCGGGACAAGGTGCGTGCAAAGCCCCAGGGTCCGCAGGACATCGATAGGGATGGACAGCCGTGCGAGCGCCGGCATGATGCCGGGATGCTCAGCCTCAAACTCGTGCGCGGCGCGGAGAACGCCGATGGGGTGCGCCTCGTGGTCCACGTGCCGCCCGACCAGGCGCGTTTCGTGATCGGCCGCGATCCGACTTGCGACTGGCCGATCCCCGACAAGCAGCTCGCGTTGTCGGCCCGCCACTGCGAGATCGTGCGCGTCGAGGGCAAGCAGGTGCTGCGCGACACCTCGACGAACGGCACGTTCGTCAACGACGCACGCGAGCGGCTGCCGGCCGACCACGTGCTGCGGCATGGCGACCGCCTGCGCCTGGGCACCTACTCGGTCGAGGTGGCCGTGGTGCCCGACTCGGTCGCCGTCGCGGCGGCCGCACCGGCCGCGGTCAGCCCGCCGGCGGCCCGGCGCGGTGGCGACCCCGCCGCGATGGTCGGGGCCGACTGGGAGCGCGTGGCGGTGCGCGTCGGCAACGCTTCGCCGGACGTCAAGACCGGCCTCACCCGCATCTCCAAACCGCCGCCCAAGGAGGTGATGCAGGAACTGCTGGCCGCGGTGCCGCGGGCCGACGTGCCTGCGACGGCGGAGTCGCCGGCGCCGCGCGAAGGGGCGCACCGGGCGCCGGTGGGCTCGACGGATGTGCTGGCGCGCCTGGCTGGGGCGTTGAACGTACCCGTGGAGGCGCTGGGCACCACCGACCCTGCGCTGGCCGCGCATCGCGTCGCGACGCTGCTGCGGGTGGCGGTTTGGGCGCTGCATCGGCAACTCACCGAGCAGGCCCAGCAGCTCAATGCCATGGGCAGCCGCGCCCCGCTGACGCTCAGCAGCACCGAGGCAGCGCCGCTGCGCATGGCGCCCGGGCGCGATGCCGCGGTCGCTGCCTTGCTCGCTGCAGGCCCGGGCGCGGATGCGATGCTGCTGATGGCGATCAAGGATCTCGGACAGCATTCGCACAGGTTGCTGGGCGCCTTTGGCGCTGCCACCCAGCGTCTGGGCGATCAGCTGGCGCCGGCCGCGCTGGAGCGCACCGCCGGGGACGGCGCGGACCCCGCGCGCCTGTGGAGGATCTACTCGAGCCTCTGGACGGCGTTGGGCATCGGCGTGGGCAGGAGCTGGACGGACGGCTACGCCGATGCGGCCACCTCCTATCTCGCCGCGGCCTATGACGATCCGCAATGGGCCGAGAAGGCGCCGGCCGACAAGGCGCCGCGCTGAGGCGGCCGCGCGTGGGCTCGGCCGACGGGCCGCTGCCTCGTCCGCAGGACGCGGTCGGGGCGCATCGTCCGGGGCGGCTGCGGCGCGCGGGCCCCGGATATGGCGATAGAGTGGCGACCGTCGTGCGCCCGACCCTGCGGCTGTCTGCGGGGCGCAGCGGACGACAGGAGGCACCCCCGATGGGCAACGACTTCTTCCAGTATGGCTCGGCGCCTCCATCGCCATCGACGGCCGCGCCGACGCGCGACACCGCGGGCGCCGAGGGCAATCGGGCCATCCTCGCCGAGCTCAGCGACGAGGAATGGGAGAAGTTCATCGGGTTCGCGTCACGGCGTCGCTATCCCCCCGGGGCGGTGATCCTGGAGGTGGGGCAGGCCGGTGGCGCGCTCGGCTTCGTCGCCAGCGGCGCCGTCGAGGTGGCCAGTGTCCCGGCGCCCGGTTCGCCGGCAGGTGCGTCCGAACTGCGCGAAGAGGGCGACGTCTTCGGCATGCTCGGTTTCCTCGACGGCGCGCCGGCCACGGTGCGTGTGCGGGCGCGGGGCAGCACGGAGGTCCTGCTGCTCACCCGCGAGGCCCTGCTGCAATTGGCGGCGTGGCAGCCGCGCATCGCCCTGGCGTTGATGCGCGACCTCGGTGCCGCCGTCGCGCAGCGGCTGCGCCGCGTGCAGGGCGGCGACTGAAGGGCTGAGCACCGCAGACGATGTCCGACAGGATCATCCCGATCAAGCCAGGCGCACCCGCGCCGTCTTCCGCAACCGCTCCGGGCGCCCCTGGCGCTTCCTCCGCCCGCGCCACACCGCCCACCGTCGTCTCCGGGCCGGCGCGGACCGTCGTGAGCGGGCCGGCGCCGACGGGCGCATCGGGGCCGGCACGGACCACACCCGCGACCATCGTCTCGGGGCCGGCCGGTCCGCGTCCGCGCATGGCGATCGGCACGCCGCCCGCAGTTGCGGTGGCGCGAGCCGAGGCCGATGCCGACCGCGACATTCGGCAGGCCCGGGCGGAACTGCGCGAGGCGCGGCTCGCCGAGGCGGCGGCACATTACTTCCGCAACTACACGCAGATGCCGGCACAGGGGCCGGCCTGGGTCTGGGTCGCGCTGCGCAGCGTGGCCGTGCTGGCTGCGATCGGCATCGCCGTGCTGCTGATCGTCGAGCCCTCGCTCGGCCTGCTGCTGTTCTGGGGCCTGGCCATTCCGGTGGTGCCGGCGCTGCTCATCGTCGCTCCGGGGCTGTGGCGCCAGGTCTGCCCGATGGCCGCGCTGAACCAGTTGCCACGAGCGCTGAACAAGAGCAGGGCACGCGACCTGCCGCCGGCGCTGAAGGAATGGGCCTTCGCGATCGCGCTGCTCGTCTTCATCGGCGCGGTCGCGCTGAGGCAGCCCTGGCTCAACCACCACGGCCCGACGGTGGGTGTGGTCGTGCTGCTGATGCTCGGGGCGGCCTTCGCGGGCGGGTGGCTCTTCAAGGGCCGCAGCGGCTGGTGCGGCACGTTCTGCCCGCTCGGGCCGATCCAGCGCACCTACGGGCAGGCGCCGCTCGTCGTGGTGCGCAACGGCTACTGCGACCCGTGCCTCGGCTGCCAGAAGAACTGCTACGACTTCAATCCCCGGGCGGCGGTGTTCAGCGACGTCTACGACGACGACCCGCGCTACGCTTCGCAGCGGCGCCTGTTCATGGGCCTGTTGCCGGGCCTGCTGCTCGGCTACTTCCTCGCGCAACCGCTGGGCCTGCAGCATCCCGCCGAAGGTCTGGCGTTGCTGCTCGGCGCGACGGCTGCCTCGGCCGGCGTATACGGCCTCGCGCTGGCCTTTGCGCCCGCCAACCCGTATCGGGTCTCGCTGGCCTTCGGAGCGGCGGCGATCACGATCTTCTACTTCTTCGCCGGCCCGATCATCGTGAACACGATCGCTCGCCTGGTCGATGGCGTGGCGCCGGAGTGGCTGGTGATGCTGACCCGGGGCACCGGGCTGGCGTTGGCCTCGGCGCTGACCGCCACCGGGCTGCGAGCCGAGCGGCGCTTTGCCCGCGTGGCGGCGGCGTCGAAAGCCGCCAAGGCGGCCCAGGCCGCCCCGAGGCCGGCCACCGAGGGGGCACGCTTCGGTGGTGGCCGCAGCCTGAAGGACCGGCTGGCGCGCGTCGACACGGCCGAGGTCACCGATCGCGAGACCGGCATCACCTTCCAGGCGACCAATGACGGCACGTTGCTCGAGGCCATCGAGAAGGCCGGCCTCAAGATCAACTACGGCTGCCGCGCCGGTGTCTGCGGCGCCGACGCGATCGCCATCTGCGACGGAGCCGAGCATCTGTCGCCGATGAACGCAGACGAGCGCGCGACGCTGCGTCGCATGGGCCTGGACGGCAACGTGCGCCTGGCCTGCATGTGCGTGGCGAGCGGGCCGGTGACGATCGACCGCGATGCACGCTCTGCCGCGCCGCGCGCCGACCCGGCCACGATCGCCGCGGCCGCGATGAAGGACCGTGCCCGCGGCACCGATCTCAAGCGGGTGGTCATCGTCGGCAACGGCGTGGCGGGCATGAGCGTGGCCGAAGGCGTGCGGCGCGAGAGCCCGTCCGTGCAAATCACGATCGTCAGCAACGAGCCTCACCGGTTCTACAACCGCATGGGCATCGGGCGCCTCGTGTACGACCCCGAGGGCATGGACGCCCTGCACCTGGTACCGCCGGACTGGGCACAGTCGAAGGGCATCCAGGCCATGAACGGGCGGGTCGCCGCCCGCATCGACCGGGAGCAGCGGCGGCTCGGCCTCACCGGGGGTGAATGGCTGCCGTACGACCGTCTCGTCCTGACGACGGGCGCCCGCGCGACGCTCCCTGAACCGTCCTTCATGGAGCATCCGAACGCCTTCGTCCTGCGCACCGCCGACGATGCAGAGCAGATCCGCGAGTACGTCCGATCGACACGGGCGAAGCGGGCGGTGGTGGTCGGTGGCGGCGTTCTCGGTGTCGAAGCGGCCGATGCCCTGCACAAGCTCGGGCTGAAGGTGGCGCTCCTGCATCGGGCCGATCGCCTGATGAACGCGCAGCTCGACGAGCGGGGCGCGGGCGTGCTGGCTTCGTACCTCGAGAGCATCGGCGTGCAGGTGGTGACCGGCGTGCAGATCACGCGCTACTTCGGCACCCCCGAGATCACGGCCGTCTGGCTGGCGCACGGCCCGCGCGTTCGTGCCGACGTCGTCGTGGCCTGCCTGGGCATTCAGCCGAACGTCCACCTGGCCGAGACGGCCGGCCTGAAGGTGGGCAAGACCGGCATCCTCGTGGACGCCCAGATGCGCACCAGCGACCCGAATGTGCTGGCCGCGGGTGACTGCGCGGAGATGGAAGGCTCCGCGCGCGGTCTCTGGCCCATCGGCGCGGCACAGGCCGCGGTGGTGGTGGAAAGCATCTTCGGGGAGACCAGCGTCCTTCCCGCCAGCCGCCAGGTGGTGCAGTTGAAGTGCGACGGCATCGACGTGCGCAGCTTCGGCGTCGTGGAGCCGGCGACCGGAGACCAGACCTACCAGGCCGCGCCGGGTGGCGACGCCTGGTGGCGCTTCGTCGTGCGCGATGGCGAGCTGGCTGGCGGATTGATCGTCGGCCCACCGGGCTCGGCGAAGCCGTTCATGCGGCTGGTGCAGGACCGGAGCCTGTTCATGATGGCCAAGGGCGTGCTGGCGCGGGGTGACTTGGTCAGCGCCGCAGCGGTCGAGACGGAGACCGCCTGAACCGGCTCCTCCTCACTCGGTGGTCGGACAGACGATTGACATAATATGCATTGTCATGTTTATAAAGGAACGGAAAGAGGGCCATCTTTAGGCCCTCCACCACGCGCCACCTTCTTAAGGAACGACCTTAGGAAAGAGACTTATCCACTTATCGCACCTTGGGTTTCTCATGAGCGCCGCGGCGCCGCGGGCGCGAGAACGCCGGCTAGCTACGCCTTCACTGCGGGCTCGTCGTCACGACGTCGGCGAAGTCCTGTTCCGCCTCGTCATCGCCCGTGCCGGGGGCTGCAGCGGCCTGCGGACCCACGGGGCGATCCAGCGGTCGGCAAAGTTGGCGGTTGAGGCGGTTCAGTCGCTCGGACTTCTCGACCGCCGCGAACACGGCCTCGGGCTGAACCAGCAGCATGAACGGATTGACCTCGGGAGTCAGATGCGACATCGGGAGCCTCCAGGAAAGTGGATCGACGACTCAACGCCGATTCACTCTACGCGCGCACTTTGCCGGCGTACACCTCAATAGCGGGGAAAACCCGGGCCAGATGACATCCCGCACGCACGGCAGAGCGTCGCGCGTGATCAACGCACGGGCGCAGAGAGACGCTGGGCCAGGGCATCACGGCCCGCGCGCCGCGCGAAGTCCACGGCGTTCAGCCCGCGCTCGTTGCGACGATTCGGGTCGGCCCCGCGCTTGAAGAGCAGGTCAGCGCCGTCGATCGCGCCGTAGCCGGCGGCCATCATCAGCGGCGTGGTGCCGTTGGGCGATGCGGCCTCCAGCGACGCCCCGCGCTCCAGCAACAGCGCAACGACCTCGGGATTGGGTCCGCTGGCGGCGTAATGCAGCGGTGTCCATCCGGCGCGCTGAACCGCGGCGCCACGCTCGATGAGACGCACGACCCACGCGAGGTGGCCGCGCAGTGCCGCGATCATCAGGGGCGTCTCGCCGGCGGCGTTCGGGCGGTCGATCTCGATGCCCTTGGCGGCCAGCAGGAGCCCTGCCACCTCGAAGCTGCCCTCTCGCAGCGACACCAGCAGGCCGGAGTTTCCCCGATCGTCGGCGGTGTTCGGATCGACCCCGCCCTCCAGCAGCGGCCGCATCAGCTGCGGCCTGTCCAGTTCGATGGCCTTGAAGAAGTCCTCGCGCTGGCCCGCCGACGCGGGCGGCATCCACAGCGCCCAACCCGGCAAGACGGCGGCGGCGGCCGTGGCGGCGCGCAGCCACGACCGGCGGGCAGCGACAACCTTCATGCGGACATCCCCGACGAGGTGGCGGCCATCATCGGCGGCAGTTCGAACAGGCGCTCGAAGTTCCGCGTCGTCGCCACGGCCACCTCCTCCAACGTGAGCCCCTTGGCCGCGGCCAGCGCCTCGGCCACGTGCGGCACCCAGGCGGGGGTGTTGAGCTTGCCCCGGTGCGGCACGGGTGCGAGATAGGGGCTGTCCGTCTCGATGAGGCAGCGGTCGATCGGCACGTCGCGTGCCACGTCTCGCAGTTCCTGCGCGTTGCGGAAGCTCAGGATGCCGGAGAAGGAGATGTGGAACCCGAGCTCCAGGGCCGCCATCGCGACCTCGCGCGTCTCGGTGAAGCAATGGAATACACCGCGCAGCGGCCGACCCGCGCCGGCGGCATGCCTGCGCAGCAGCGCCAGCGTGTCCGCGCTCGCGCTGCGCGTGTGCACGACGAGCGGGAGGTCGGCGGCGCGCGCCGCCTCGATGTGCACCGCGAAGCGGTCGCGTTGCCACTGCATGTCGGCCACGGCGCGGCCGTTCAGGCGGTAGTAGTCCAGGCCAGTTTCACCGATGCCCACGACCCGCGGCCGGTGGGCGAGCGCCAGCAGGTCTTCGACGCTGGGCTCGCGCACGCCCTCGCTGTCCGGGTGCACGCCCACCGTCGCGAAGAGGCGCTCGTCGCGCTGCGCCAGCGCGAGCACGGTTTCGCTCTCCTCGAGCGTCGTGCAGATGCAGAGCGCACGCCCGACGCGGTTGGCCGCCATCGCCGCGAGGATCTCGTCCACCCGGGGCAGCAGTTCGGGGAAGCTCAGGTGGCAGTGGGAATCGACGAACATGCTCGGGGTGAACGGGCGCGTCGCGGGCAGCGCGCATCGTCGGGGCCGCGCCAGACCGGCCGTTGCCGGCGGAGCCGTCCGCGCGCGCCGGCGCGGTCAAATGGTCTGCGTCGGCTTGGCCGATTGCAGCGTGGTGCCGAGGATCTCCTCGATCTTCAGCTTGAGTTGCCGCGTCTTCTCGTCGTTCGGGAAGCGCACGCCGACGCCCTGCGTCCGGCCGCCCGAGGCGTTGGCCGGCGTGATCCAGGCGACCTTGCCGGCCACCGGAAAACGCTGCGGGTCGTCGGGCAGCGAAAGCAGCAGGTAGATGTCCTCGCCGAGGCGGTAGTCACGCGTCGTCGGTACGAACAGCCCACCGTCGGACAGCAACGGGATGTAGGCAGCGTAGAGGGCGCCCTTCTCGCGAAAGACCAGCTGGATGACGCTCGGGCGGGCGGCTGCGCTCGGCACCGCAGGCGCGAGCCCGGCCGATCGGGTCGTCAGGCGGTCACTCATGCCGCGAAGTGTATCTAACGGCCTTGACGACAGGGCGCCAACTCGGGCGCGAACGCCAGTGAATCAGTCCCCGGGCCGGGCCGCCGCGGCGCGGGGCCGTCCGGCCACTGCGCCCGGCCCCGGTGACAGGGCGCGCGCGGCCCCGCTGACGAGCGTGTCGATCGCCAGGGCCTCGTGCCAGGGATGCTCGGCGGCCCTGGCCAGCCGCTGCAGCTCGCGGTGCCAGCGGACGAGCGATGCCAGCGAGAGATCCGCCGGCAGGCTGCCGGGAGCGAAGTAGCGCCCCGTGCCGCCGGCGACCTCGGCCATGGCGTCGTGGCACACCTTCAGGAGCATTTCGCAGGCCTGCGCCACGCCAGCGCCCGCCAGCACGCCGGGCCGGCCGGCGACCAGCTGACCCGGCAGGGCCGCCCAGCGATCGGCGTCGACGCCGCGTTGCTGCAAGCCCAGCACCTCCAGCGGCCGGCCGTCACAGGCAGCCAGCATCACCTCGGGCTGCGCAACCCCCTGCTCCGCCAACCACGCGGCCGCGCTCGCCCGATCGGGTGCCGGCATCATGAGTTGCTGGCAGCGGCTCCTCACCGTGGGCATCACGTGCATGGCGTCGCTGCAGGTCAGCACCAGGCGCGTGCCGGGCGGCGGCTCTTCCACGGTCTTGAGCAGCGCGCTGGCCGCATGGTGGTTCAGCGCTTCGGCGGGGTGGAGCACGACCATCTTGCCGCGTCCTTGCGCGCTGGTCTTCGTCACCCAGTCGAGCAGGCCGCGCACGTCGTCGATGCGGATCTGCCGGCTCGGCTTGCGCTTGCCCTCGTCGCCGTCGGGCTTGTCGTCTCCGAGCAGCCAGCCGGTCTCGCGGCGGTCGACTTCCGGCAGCAGGACGAAGAGGTCCGGATGCCCCTGGGCCAGAACGAGGCGGCAACTGCCGCAGCGGCCGCATGCGATGCCCGCCGGCCGGGGCGACTCGCACAGGCGCGACTGGGCCAGCGAGAGCGCCAGGGCCAGGGCCCCCGCTCCGGGTGCGGCGCAAAGCAGGAGCGCGTGGCTGCGTCCGGACGCCAGCGCCCGCGCGAGCGGTGCCTCGATCCAAGGCAGCGGCAGCCGGCCCTCGGCGTCGATCGTGAAGCGGCTGGACATCGAACTCACCACCACGCGCGCGACTGCGCGGCGGCCTCCACCTGCCGCCACACCGCCTCGGGTGCGCCCTCGGCCTCGATGCGGACGAACCGGCCCGGGTGGGCGAGCGCCCGGGCCGCGTAGCCGGCCCGCACACGCGTGAAGAAGGCCTCGTCCTGCTGCTCGAAACGGTCGGGCGCGCGTGCGGCCGCACGCCGCTGCGCCGCGAGCGCGGCCGGCAGGTCGAACCAGAGGGTGAGGTCGGGTTGCCGGCCCTCCTGCACCCACTGCTCCAGCGCGGCGATCCGCTCGGTGTCGAGGCCCCGGCCGGCCCCCTGGTAGGCGAAGCTGGCGTCGGTGAACCGGTCGCAGAGCACGGTGGCGCCGCGTGCCAGCGCCGGCATGATCTGGCCCGCGAGATGGTCGCGGCGCGCCGCGAACACGAGCAACAGCTCGGTCAGCGTGTCCATCGGCTCGCCCAGCACCATCTCGCGCAGGCGCTCGGCCAGCGGCGTGCCGCCCGGCTCGCGCGTGACCACCACCTCGTGGCCGCGACCGCGTATCCAGCTCGCCAGGCCTTCGATGTGCGAGCTCTTGCCCGCGCCGTCGATGCCTTCGAAGGTGACGAAACGCCCGCTCAACGTGGCCCCCGCTGGCTTGCGAGCGAGGGCTGCGCCCTCCCCGGCCGCCTCACCGCAGCCCTCGCTGGTAGCGGTCGACCGCCCGGTTGTGTTCGGCCAGCGTCTCGCTGAAGACGCTGCTGCCGTCGCCGCGCGCGACGAAGTACAGCGCGCGTGTCGGCTGCGGCCGCACCGCCGCACGCAGCGAGGCCAGCCCCGGCAGCGCGATCGGCGTCGGCGGCAGGCCGGCCCGCGTGTAGGTGTTGTAGGGCGTGTCGGCCAGCAGGTCGCGCTTGCGCAAGTTGCCGTCGAAGGCCGGGCCGAGGCCGTAGATCACCGTCGGATCGGTCTGCAGCAGCATGCCTTGGCGCAGGCGGTTGACGAAGACGCCCCCGATCAACGGCCGGTCGCCCTCGACGCCGGTCTCCTTCTCGATGATCGAGGCCAGCGTCAACGCCTCGTCGGGGCTCTTCAGCGGCGAATCCGCGGCCCGCTCGGCCCAGGCCGCGGCCAGGCGTTCCTGCATCGCCGCGTGCGCGCGCTTGAGCACGACGAGGTCGGCGACACCTCGGCCGTAGGTGTAGGTGTCGGGGAAGAATCGCCCCTCCGGGTGCTGGCCCGGCGCGCCGAGCGCGGCCATCACCTGCTCGTCGGTCATCGCGCGCGTCTCGGGTTTCAGGTGCGGCGCGCGCGCGAGCTCGGCGCGCAACTGCCTGAACGTCCAGCCTTCGATGAACCTCACGCGCTCGAGCACCACCTCGCCGTTGACCAGCATCGTCAGCAGACGGCGCGGTGTGACGGGCTGGCTCAACTCGTAGGTGCCTGCGCGGATGCTGCGGGCCTGGCCCGACCAGCGGAACCACTCATACAGCCAGCGTGGATTCGTCTGCAGCCCGGCATCCACCCAGGACTGCGCGACGGCGCGCGCGGAGCTGCCCGCTTCGACCGTGACCTCGACGCGCGGTGCGGCCAGCGCCAGAGGCTGGTCGACCCAGCGCCAGGCCCACCAGGCCGCCACGGCCGCGGCCATCAGCGCAGCGAAGAGGCCGGCCCCGATCAGGGCCAGCCAACGGCGAGACCCCTGGGACCTAGCTGACATGGCTCGAAATGATAATCGTGGGCATGTCGAGCCCATTCCCTGCCCAGGCCGATGCGCCCCCGCCCTCCGCTGTGCCGCAAGGCGCCGTCCGGCTCCACGACTGGGGCGTGATCCGTGCGCACGGCGAGGATGCCGCGACCTTCCTGCAGGGCCAGCTGACCAGCGACGTGCTCGGGGTCGGCGCGAGGCAGGCGCGACTGGCCGGCTACTGCTCGGCCAAGGGGCGCCTGCTGGCCACGTTCGTGGTCTGGCGCGACGCCGCCGGCGACTACCTTCTCGCCTGCAGTGCCGACCTGCTGGCGGCAACGCTGAAGCGGTTGTCGATGTTCGTCCTGCGCGCCAAGTGCAAGCTCACCGATGCGACCGGCGACCTGCCCCTCTGGGGCCTCGCCGGCGAAGCCGGGCTGGCGGCGCTGGGCGGGCCCGCGCCCGGCGCGGCGTGGGGCGTCGCCGCGATCGACGGCACGGCCGGTGGCGGCCAGGTCGTTCGGCTGCCTGACGCGCGGGTCGGCGGCGCGGCGGTTCCGCGCGCGTTGCTCGCCGCCGGAGATCTTCCCCGACCGGCGCCGCCCCTCGATGCCGCCGCCTGGCGGTGGCTGGAGGCACGCAGCGGCACGGCTCGCATCGTGGCGGCCACCACCGAGCAGTTCGTGCCGCAGATGGTCAACCTCGAGGCCGTCGGTGGCGTGAGCTTCCAGAAGGGCTGCTACCCGGGTCAGGAGGTGGTCGCGCGCAGCCAGTACCGAGGCACGCTGAAGCGGCGCGCCTTCGTCGTGTCGAGCCAGGCCTTGCTGCAGCCCGGGCAGGAGGTCTTCCACGACGCCGACCCCGGCCAGCCGGCCGGCATGGTGGTGCTCGCAGGCACCCACGCCGGGGCATCGGCCGGGCTCGTCGAGCTCAAGCTGGCTGCCACCGAGGGTGGGGCGCTGCATCTCGGCAGCGCCGATGGTCCGCTGCTCGCGCTCGACGCCCTGCCCTACGAGTTGCCGACGCTGGCCGCCTGACGGCGTGCAAACCGGCTGCGGCTGCCGTGCGGGAGCTCTTCATCTACTGGCGCACGGCCGATCCCGAGGCGGCCGGCCGTGCGGCGCGCGCATGGCATGCCGAACTGCGACATCGGTTCCCGGGCCTGCTTGCCGTGCTCTACCAGCGCGCCGAAGAAGCGGGCGACGGCCCGGCGACGCTCATGGAGACCTATGCGGGCGTCGCGCTGGACGCCGCGCTGGAACGCCACATCGCCACCGAGGGTGAGGCGCGGCTGCGCCCGTGGCTGGCGGGCCCGCGCAAGGTGGAGGTATTCGTCCGCGTGGCGCCGCCCTGATCGGCGCCCCGCGGCGCGCGGCCACGCCAGCCCAGGCCTAGAGCGCGAGCCGCATCTCCTGGTGCGGGCGCCCGGCCTCCTCGAACGGTGCGCCGACAGCGGCATAGCCCGCCCGTTCGTAGAAGCGCAGCGCGCTCGTCTGGGCCGAGAGCACCACGTCCTGGTCGCCGCGACGGCGCGCCTCGGCCGCCAGCGACTGCAGCACGGCGGCGCCCAGGCCCGAGCCGCGCAGCTCGGCACGCACGGCGACGCGCCCGATGCGCCCCCGTCCCGGCGCCTCCCGCAACAACCGGCCGGTTGCGACCGGCAGGCCGAAACGGTTGTAGGCCACGACGTGCACCGCGTCGGTGTCCGAGGCGTCACCGCCCATTGCCATCGGCACGCCCTGCTCCGTCTCGAAGACCCGCCGGCGCAACGCGCCTGCGTCACGACCGAGCTCGTCCCAGCTGCCGGTGCGGCAGTCGAGCATCGGCTGGCCGGCCTCGAAGCCCTCCAGGACCTCGCGCAGCGCCTGCGGCACGGGCCGGCTCGTCTGCGTTGCCGGATCGGCGAACACGTAGACGAGCTCACCCGAGACCAGGCGCTTCCCGTCGCGGAAGAGCGCGAGTGCGAACACGGCCGAGGACTTGCCGATGCGGGCGCAGCGCACGCCGACCTCGCAAAGGTCGTCGTAGCGCGCCGAGCCTTCGTATTCGACGGTCGCCTTGCGCACGAACATGTCGCCGGCCAGGGACTCCATCGTGTCGTGGTACGGCAGTGCCATCGCGCGCCAGTAGCCGGCGATGGCGGTGTCGAAGTACATGAGGTAGTGGCCGTTGAAGACGATCTTCTGCATGTCGACCTCGGCCCAGCGCACGCGCAGGCGGTCGAAGTAGCGGAAGTCGGCCCGGGTCGGCAGGTGGGTCGTCGTCATCGCGGCATCGGCTCTCGGGTGGATCGAATCAGGGGGCGGGCCGGCCGGCCCACGCACGCCTCAACGCGGCGGCCGCCACGTCGAGCGCCAGCGGCGCCTCCTTCAGGGCCCGGCCCATCTTGATGAAGTCGTGCGTCACGCCGCGGGCCAGCTCCAGCTCGACAGGCACGCCGGCCAGGCGAAGGCGATCGGCGTAGGCCAAGCCTTCGTCGACCAGCGGGTCGCACTCGGCGAGCAGCACGCAGGCGGGCGCGACGCCGTCGAGATCATCGGCGAACAGCGGCGCGAAGCGCCAGTCCGTGCGCTGCCCACGGTCGATGACCTGCTCGAAGAACCACTCGATGGTCACCGCGTCGAGCAGGAAGCCGGCGGCGAACAGCCGGTGCGACGGCGTGTCCGCGAACGCCGTCGTGCCGGGGGTCACGAGCAGCTGCAGCGCCAGCGGCCAGCCTCGGTCGCGTGCATGGATCGCGGCACCGGCAGCCAGCGTGCCGCCGGCACTGTCGCCCCCGACGGCCACCGGCAGCGCCGGCAGCCCGGGCAGCGCCGAGCCGCCGAACAGGGCCTCGAGCGCCGCCCAGGTGTCCTCCACCGCCGCCGGAAACCGATGCTCCGGCGCGAGGCGGTAGTCGAGCGACACCACCGCACCGCCGCTGCGCATCGCGAGCTGCCGGCACAGGCTGTCGTGCGTCTCCAGGCCGCCGATGACGAAGCCGCCGCCGTGCAGGTACAGAAGCAGCCCCGCCGGCGTGGCGACGTCGGTGTAGAGCCGGGCCGGCCGCGGCCGGCCATCGCCGCCCGGCAGCGCCAGGTCGTCGACCCGGGCCAGTGGCGCGCGCGGCAGGTCCAGCACCTCGGCGCCGCTCTCGTAGGCGGCGCGCGCCTCAACGGCCGTGAGCGTGTGGAACGGCGGCCGCCGGGCGCGGCGGATGCGGTCGAGCAGGCCGGCCATCGCCGGCGTCAGCAGCTTCGTCGGCGCGTGACGCGTCAGCGCAGCATGCGAGGCAAGGGTCGGATCCAAGGCGACCCGGAGCATACTGTCGGCATGGCCCGCATCCTCTACCTCACCCAGATCGACATCGACCCGGGCGTCGTCCGCCTGCTCGGCGCCGAGTGCGAACGCGTCGGCATCCGCCGGCCGCTCATCGTCACCGACGTCGGCGTGCGTGCCGCGGGCGTGCTCGCGAAGGCCGAACAGGCGCTCGGCCCACTGCCGCATGCGGTGTTCGATGGCACGCCATCCAACCCCACCGAAGCGGGCGTGCGGGCCGCCGTCGAACTGCTGCGGCGCGAGCGCTGCGACGGGCTCATTGCGGTCGGCGGCGGCTCGAGCATCGACCTGGCCAAGGGCGTGGCCATCGCTGCCACGCACGAGGGGCCGCTCAAGACCTACGCCACCATCGAGGGCGGCAGCCCGAAGATCACCGAGCGCGTGCTGCCGCTGATCGCCGTGCCCACCACCGCCGGCACCGGCAGCGAGGTGGCGCGCGGCGCCATCGTCATCGTCGACGACGGGCGCAAGCTCGGCTTCCACAGCTGGCACCTGATGCCCAAGGCGGCCCTGCTCGACCCCGAGCTCACGCGCGGCCTGCCGCCGATGCTGACGGCAGCGACCGGCATGGACGCCATTGCGCACTGCATGGAGACGTTCATGGCACCGGCCGTGAACCCGCCGGCCGACGGGATCGCGCTCGACGGTCTGGCGCGCGGCTGGGCGCACATCGAGAAGGCGACGCGCGATGGCGGCGACATGACCGCGCGCTGGAACATGATGAGCGCGAGCATGCAGGGCGCGATGGCATTCCAGAAGGGCCTGGGCTGCGTGCATTCGCTGAGCCACAGCCTGGGCGGCGTGAACCCGCGCCTGCACCACGGGACGCTGAACGCGATGTTCCTGCCTGCCGTCGTGCGCTTCAACGCCGCGGCCGAGTCGATCCGTGCCGAGCGGCGCCTGCAGCGAATGGCCGAGGCGATCGGCCTGCCGGGTTGCGACGCCGCCGGCAACGAACTGGCCGCGGCGCTGCGGGAGATGAATGCGCGCCTGGGGCTGCCCGCCGGCCTGGCGGCGATGGGCGTGACGCGTGACCTCTTCGACCGTGTGATCGAAGGGGCCCTCGCCGACCATTGCCACAAGACGAACCCGCGCCTGGCCAGCGCCGAGGACTATCGGCGCATGCTCGAAGAGAGCCTTTGAACCCTTTCCGGTGGGTCTTCAACCGGGCGCGGCCCGCGCACGCCGGCCGGCCGCGCCACGGGGGCCGCTGAAGCGCCGGCGGCGCCGCCCGACCGGCACCCGATCCCCGTCGCAGGCTCGCTTCTCGTGCCCGAGGCGCCCGATACCGAACGGCTCTTCGCGCTGGGCATCGCCGCGATGTTCGGCAGCCTTCTCGTCCACGGCCTTGTCGCCGCCGTCGTCGGCCGGCTGCGGCGGTCCTTCGAGGCCGGGCTGGCCGTCGGCATGCTGCTCTTCGGCCTGACGGGGCTCGGCATCGCGGCGGTCGTGGCCTGGGTCGTGTTCGTGCAGTGCGCCGAGGTGCAAGCGTGGCCGGCCGGTTGCGAGCCCCTGGGAGGGGCCGGCCCTGCGGCCGCCGCGGCACATCGCCTGCACTTCGTGGCCGTCGCCGGAGAGCCGAGGCGCCTCGTGACGGGCCCCGTCGCCGGCGCCTGCCCGGTCGGAGGAATGGCGGATGCGATCCGGACAGGCCCTGGCGAAGTCCGGGATCCCGGCACGGTGGCCGGACCTTCCACCGTCAAGTTGCGGTATCGACAAGGAATGGCGACGGCTGGCAGCGGGCCGACCCCCGCGGAGAAGGTCGACGACCCGCGGCAGGCTGGCATCGCGGTGGGGGTCTTCGGTGCCTTCGGCGGCTTCTGGTCCCTGGCCGGGCTCACGGTGCTGGCCAGTCGCCGGGAGAGCCGCCAGCCTGTGGTCGAGCGGCCCTTGTCGGCGGCCAGGGCGCGCTGGGCCACGACATTCACCATCGTCGGCAACCTGCTGGTGCTGGGCTGCGTGGTCGGCGTGTCGTTCCTCGACTGGGATGCCGAACGCAGCACGCGACTGGCCTTTCGCGGCATCGCACTCGCCTGCGTCTTCTACGCCGCGGCCATGGCGTTGCGCCGCAAGCTGACGCCGGCGACCGCGCTGACGCTGCTGATCATCGGCGGCGGGTTCGCGCTGGCGGCGTGGTCGCTGGCAGTGCTGGGCTGAACGTGCGGACCGGGGATCGCCCGCCGGGCGCGGATCCGAGGGGGTGAATGAAGAAGGGCACCCCCCGGGTGCCCTTCCTCGCGTGCGCGCCGGACGCGCGGCTCGCGCCGCGCCGGCGGCCTCAGTGGTGCGTGCCGTCGAAGAACTGCTCGTCCTCGGTGCTGCCCTTCAGCGCCGCGGTCGAGGCCTGCTTCTCGATGGTCGTCGTCACGGCGTCGAAGTAGCCCGTGCCGACCTCGCGCTGGTGCTTCACCGCGGTGAAGCCGCGCTCGGCGGCGGCGAACTCCTTCTGCTGCAGCTCGACGAAAGCGCTCATGTTGTTGCGCGCATAGCCGTAGGCCAGGTCGAACATCGAGTAGTTCAGGCTGTGGAAGCCGGCCAGCGTGATGAACTGGAACTTGTAGCCCATCGCGCCCAGCTCACGCTGGAAGCGCGCGATCGTCGCGTCGTCGAGGTTCTTTTTCCAGTTGAAGCTCGGCGAGCAGTTGTAGGCCAGCAGCTTGCCCGGGAACTTGGCGTGGATCGCGTCGGCGAAGGCCTTGGCGAACGCGAGGTCGGGCTTGCCCGTCTCGCACCAGATCAGGTCCGCGTAGGGCGCGTAGGCGAGGCCGCGGCTGATGGCCTGCTCGAGGCCGTTCTTCGTGCGGAAGAAGCCCTCGACCGTGCGCTCGCCGGTGAGGAACGCCTTGTCGTTGTCGTCGACGTCGCTCGTCACGAGATCGGCCGCCTCGGCGTCGGTGCGCGCCAGCAGGATCGTCGGCACGCCCATCGTGTCGGCCGCCAGGCGCGCGGCCACGAGCTTGGCCACCGCCTCGCGCGTCGGCACCAGCACCTTGCCGCCCATGTGGCCGCACTTCTTGACGCTGGCGAGCTGGTCCTCGAAGTGCACGCCGGCGGCGCCGGCGTCGATCATCGCCTTCATCAGCTCGAACGCGTTCAGCACGCCGCCGAAGCCGGCCTCGGCGTCGGCCACGATCGGGGCGAAGTAGTCGATGTCGTTCTTGCCCTCGCTCCACTGGATCTCGTCGGCGCGCTTGAAGGTCGCGTTGATGCGCTTGACGACCTTCGGCACCGAGTCGACCGCGTAGAGGCTCTGGTCGGGGTACATCTCGCCGTTGCTGTTGGCGTCGCCGGCGACCTGCCAGCCCGAGAGGTAGATGGCCTTGAGGCCGGCCTTGACCTGCTGCATGGCCTGGTTGCCGGTCAGCGCGCCGAGGCTGTTGATGAACGGCTCGGTCTGGAGCAGGTTCCACAGCTTCTCGGCGCCGCGCTTGGCCAGCGTGTGCTCGATCGGCAGGCTGCCGCGCAGGCGCACCACGTCTTCGGCGGTGTAGCCGCGCTGGATGCCCTTCCAGCGGGGGTTCTCGGCCCACTCCTTCTGCAGGGCGGCGACTTGTTGCTGGCGGGTCGGTGCGTTCATCGAGGGGACTCCTGTGGCGGGTTGAAGGTTCGAGAAAGGAACCGTTGGACACCGTCAGGATAGCGATGCATCGCCGCCTGTGGTCAGATATGTCTTATATAAGACATGAAAAAGAACACTTATAAATCAATGGTTTAAGTTCATGTTCCACATTAAGGGATGACGTTCTTCCGTATGACGGACTTTTGCTGCTCTGCAGCGGCGAGCGTTCCACATTACAGAAGACGAATGCTGCAATGCGGCAGTCACCGGCTCGCCGCCGCGGCCAGCCAGTGCCGGTAGATCCGGCCGGCGATGGCCTGATGCCGGGCGAGCAGCGCGGTGCCGTCCTGTCGCATCCGTTCTCCCGAATGCACCGTGGTCGGGTGCGCCGCCCGCGCCGCCAGGTAGCGCTGGCCGTCGTCGAGGGACCAGCGGCCGAGTTTCTCGGCATCGAGCTCGATGTGGAACTGCATCGCCAGGTGCGGCCCGACGGAGAAGACCTGGTGCGGACACGCCTCGCTGGAGGCGAGCCACTGCGCGCCCGCCGGCAACTCGAAAGCCTCGTAGTGCCACTGGAAGACGCGGCAGGTGCCGGTCCGCGCGACCTCGTCGCCGAACCACGCGGCGGCCGCGGCCGCGTCGCGGATGCGCAACTCGACGAACCCCACTTCGGGCGCCGGCGAGTCCCCGATGCGCGCGCCGAGCGCGCGTGCCATCAGCTGGCCGCCCAGGCAATGTCCGAGGGTTGGGATGCCATCGCGAAGGGCCTCGAGGAACAGCGCCTCGGCACGCCGCAGCGGAGGCAGCGGGTCGTTGGCGCTCATCTCGCCGCCAAGGATGGCCAGCGCCCCGTGGCCAACCAGGTCGTCGGGGTACGCGTCGCCCGCTTCCGTGTTGCGGACGTCGACCGGCACGCCCTGCTCCGCCAGCCACCGGGCGAGGTACGCCGGCCCGTCGGCGCTCAGGTGCTGGAGCACGAGCACGGGCTTCATGCCGCGCTCCCTCGCGCGCATCGGGGCAAGGCCGTTGTCCTCCGGCCCGCCGGGTGACAGCTCGCCACCTTGCTCACAATGCCCACCGCATCTCCCCCGGCTCCGCGCCGCCCTTCCACCGCGAGTTTGCCGCAGCCATCATGAGTTCCTTCGCCTTCCACAGCGACCTGCGCTTCCTGCGCGCGGGCACCTCCGCGGCCACGGCCCAGGGCCAGCCGGTCGCGCCGTTTGCGGTGGCAGGCATCGCCTGGGACGGTGCCACCACGCACCGCCCCGGTGCCCGGATGGGCCCGCGAGCGATCCGCGAGGCCAGCCACATGCTGTGCGATGCGATCCACCCGCACTTCGATGTCAGCCCGCTGACGCCGCCCGGCCAGCTCGTCGATCTCGGCGACCTGCCACTGCCCAACACCTCGCTCGCGGCGATGCGCCAGGCCCTCGAGCCGATGGCGCGTGAACTCGTGCAGCGTCACCACATGGTGTGGCTGGGCGGCGACCACTCGATCACCCTGTCGTTGCTGCGCGCCTATCGTGCCCACCTCGGCCGCCCCCTCGCGGTGATCCACTTCGATGCCCACTGCGACACCTGGCAGGACCACTTCGGCGAACCCAGCGGGCACGGCACCTGGGTGGCCGAGGCAATGGCCGAGGGCCTCGTGCTCGATGCGTGCTTCACCCAACTGGGCATCCGCTCGGCCGGCGAGCGGCGGGCCCGCGAGTACGTGCGCGAGCGCGGCGGCCTCATCTACACGGGGCGCGACCTGCGGGGCCTCGTGTCGCCGACGCAACTGGCGCCGGTGCTGTCGACGGTGCGCGAGCGCCTCGCGGCGCACGGCCAGCCGCCGGTGTACCTGAGCCTCGACATCGACTGCCTCGACCCGGCCTTCGCACCCGGCACAGGGACGCCCGAGCCCGGGGGCCTGAGCTCCGCACAGGTGCTCACGCTGCTCGAGGAGTGGGCCGACCTGTCCTTCGTCGGCATGGACTGCGTCGAGGTGTCGCCGCCCTACGACCACGCGGACCTGACCAGCCAGGCCGCGGCGCACTTCGTCTGGACCTATCTGTGCACCAGGCTGGCTCGTCCTCGACACCAGCTTCCGCACCAGCCTGGGTGAGGCCGGACCGCGCGCCAAGGCCTTCACCTGCCAGGCGACGCGGGCTGCGGCCCTTCGATCCGGCGTTTGATCCGGCGCAAGCCCGGCGCATGCCGGCGGCAGAACACTTTGCGGCATGGAAGGAGTCCCGTCGATGAATGCCGTAGTGAACAAGAGCGCCCGGGCGCCGCGCCCGGCGCGCGTCGCCGCCCCGGCCCTGCCCGCCTTCGAGAGTCTGGACCGGGCGCACCGGGAGGTGCTGAAGGTGCTCGAGGACTTCGACCAGTTGCTCAGGCACGTCGACGAGAACGGCCCCGACGGCATCGCCCGCGAGAGCGCCAGGCACATCCAGGCCTTCTTCGGCGGTCCGGCCCGCGAGCACCATGCCGAGGAGGAGGCGCGGATCTTCCCCGGCCTGCTCGCCAGTGGCGATGCCGAACTCGTGCAGCACGTCAAGCGCCTGCAGCAGGATCACGGCTGGCTCGAGGAGGACTGGATCGAACTGTCGACGCAGATCGAGGCCATTGCCGACGGCTACAACTGGTACGACCTGAACATGCTTCGGCACGCGCTCCCGGTGTTCACGGGGTTGTACCGGGAGCACATCGCGCTCGAGGAGTCGCTCGTCTACCCGGCTGCCCGGCGGCAGGTTCGCGACAGGCCGGCGCCCTGAGGCCGGTGCGCAAAGCCTTTAGTCGGAGGGACTGACCGATCCCGCTGGGGATCTCGCCTCGGGCCGACCTGATCGGGAGTCAGAGGGCGAGGGCGGTGGTCTTCTTCACCGTGCGCAGCACCAGCATCGAGTTGCTGCGCATCACGCCGGGCAGGCGCGGAAGCACTTCCCGGTGGAAGCGCTCGAGGTCCTCCGCGTCGCGGTAGGTGAAGCGCACGAGATAGTCGTTGGCGCCGGCCACGTAGAAGCAGTCGAGGATCTCCGGCGTGTCGCGCACGGCCTGCTCGAACGCTTCGAGCCTCTGCGGTTGCGTGCCGTCGAGGTTGATGATGGTGAAGCTGGTCCCGGGCTGCCCGACCGCCTTGGGGTTGAGCAGCGCGACGTAGCCGGCGATCACGCCGCCCTCCTCCAGCGCCTTCACCCGTCTCAGGCACGCCGACGCCGACAGGTGCACCCGCTGTGCCAGCTCCTGGTTGGAGATGCGCCCCTGCGCCTGCAGAACCTTCAGGATCGCGTGGTCGATCGAATCCAGTTGCATCGAAGTCTCCGGCTTTCGCACTGGATTGTGCCGGCCCGGCTCTGCGCCGCAGCGGATTGCGCAACCTGGGGTGAACCCGCGGCAGGTTGGCAAACACATTGCGCCCTGCGCTCTCTAGACTTCGGAGATCACCCCGTCAGGCACGCGCACGTGCAGGAGCCCGCATGAACAAGCCCGTCGATCCCGCCCTGATGCAGGCCGCCGAAGCCACCGGCAGCCGCTTTGCGATGGACGCGCACTGGATGCCGTTCACCGCCAACCGGCAGTTCAAGAAGGCGCCGCGCATGCTCACCAAGGCGAGCGGCATGCACTACTGGGACGTCGACGGCCGTCAGATCCTGGATGCGGTCGCGGGGCTGTGGTGCGTGAACGCGGGCCACAACCGCCCGCGCATCGTCAAGGCCATCCAGGACCAGGCGGCGGAGATGGACTTCGCGCCCGCCTTCCAGATGGGCCACCCGAAGTCCTTCGAGCTCGCCGAGCGCGTGGCCGCCATCGCGCCGCCGGGGCTCAACCGCGTCTTCTTCACCAACAGCGGCAGCGAGAGCGTCGAGACGGCGCTGAAGATGGCCATCGCCTACCACCGCGTGCGCGGCGAAGGCACGCGCACCCGCCTCATCGGGCGCGAGCGCGGCTACCACGGCGTCAACTTCGGCGGCATCTCGGTGGGCGGCATCGTCGCCAACCGCAAGCATTTCGGCTCGCTGCTGGCCGGCGTCGACCACATCCGGCACACGCACGACCCGGCGCGCAACGCCTTCTCGCGCGGCCTGCCCGCGCACGGCGCCGAACTGGCCGACGACCTCGAGCGTCTGGTGGCGCTGCACGACGCCAGCACGATCGCCGCCGTCATCGTCGAGCCGGTGGCCGGCAGCACCGGCGTGCTGATCCCGCCGCAGGGCTACCTGAAGCGCCTGCGCGAGATCTGCGACAAGCACGGCATCCTGCTGATCTTCGACGAGGTCATCACCGGCTTCGGCCGCACCGGCAGCGCCTTCGCGGCGCAGACGTTTGGCGTCACGCCCGACCTCATCACCTGCGCCAAGGGCATCACCAGCGGTACCGTGCCGATGGGCGCCGTCATCGCCAGGCAGGCGATCCACGACGTGTTCATGAATGGCCCGGAGCACCTGATCGAGTTCTTCCACGGCTACACCTACTCGGCGCATCCGCTCGCCTGCGCCGCCGGCATCGCCACGCTGGACACGTACGCCGAGGAAGGCCTGCTCACCCGCGCCAAGGAGCTCGAGGGCTACTTCGCCGACGCCGTGCACTCGCTGAAGGGCGAGCCCAACGTCCTCGACATCCGGAACCTCGGCCTCATCGGCGGCATCGAGCTCTCACCGATCGCCGGCGAGCCGACCAAGCGCGCCTTCAACATCTTCCTGGACTGCTGGAAGCAGGGCGTGCTCGTGCGCACCACGGGCGACATCGTCGCGCTGTCGCCGCCGCTCATCGTCGAGAAGAAGCAGATCGACCAGATCGTCGACACGCTGCGAGCGGCCATCCGCCGCGCTGCCTGACGACCGAGCCAGGGCACCGCCGCGCGTCTCCGGCCGCCACCCCGCACCACCGCCCAACCGTCGCACCGAGGGCCTGCCTAGCGCCTACCTTGCTCCTGCACCCATGCGCTTGCTCGACACCGATCAGCAGCTGACCCGTCACTCCTACTACGCCGCCACGGCGGCGCGGACGCAGTCCCATCCACCCCTGGCGGGTGACGTCGACTGCGACGTCGCGGTCGTCGGTGGCGGGCTCGCCGGGCTCTCGGCGGCGCTGGACCTGAGGCGACGCGGCTTCGACGTCGTGCTGCTCGAGGCGCAGTCGGTCGGCTTCGGCGCCAGCGGTCGCAATGGCGGGCAGGCGATCCACGGCTTGGCCTGCGACCAGCAGACGATCGAGGCGCAACTGGGGCTGGACGAGGCCCGTCGCGTGTGGGCGATGTCCGTGGAGGCGCTGGACCTGCTGCGCGAGCGGATCGCCGAGCACGGGATCGACTGCGACTGGCGCGACGGCTACCTCGGCCTGGCCACCAGCCGGCGCAAGGGCCTTGCGCTGGCCTCGTGGGCCGATCGCATCGAGACGGTCTACGGCTACGCGCTGCAGCGCATCGAACCGGCGGCGATGCCACGCTGGATCGCCAGCCCGCGCTTTCGCAGCGGCGTGCACGATCCGCGCTCCGGGCACCTGCATCCGCTGAAGTACACGCTGGGGCTGGCGCGCGCGGCGGCGGCCGCCGGCGTCCGCATCCACGAGCACACCCAGGTCACGGCCCTCGTGACCGGCGCGCGGCCGCGGCTGCGCTGCCCCGGCGGCAGCGTGGTTGCCCGGCAGGTCCTGCTCGCCGGCAACGTCTACCTGCACGCGGCGCGGCCGCCGCTGGTGCCGGCGCTCGTGCCGAGGGTCATGCCGGTCGGCACGTACATCGCCTGCAGCGAGGTGCTCGACGCGGCACTGGCGGCCAGCCTCGTGCCCTCGGGCGCGGCGGTGTGCGACACCAACTTCGTGCTCGACTACTTCCGCCCCACGCCCGACCACCGCATGCTCTACGGCGGCCGGGTCAGCTACAGCACCAGCACGCCGGCGGACCTGTCCGAGAGCATGAGACGGCGGATGGTGGCGACCTTCCCGCAACTGGCCGGCGCCAAGGTCGAGTTCGCGTGGGGGGGCTTCGTCGACATCTCGATGAACCGGGCGCCCGACTTCGGTCGCCTGCCGCCTGCCAGCCCGGGGCAGCCGGCGAACGTCTACTACCTGCAAGGCTTCTCCGGCCACGGCCTGGCGCTCACCGGCCTGGCCGGGCGCCTGGTTGCCGACGCGATGGCCGGGGACGCCGCGCGATTCGACGTCTTCGCGCGGCTGAAGCATCGCAACTTCCCCGGTGGCGAGGCGCTGCGCACACCGGCGCTCGTCCTCGGGATGGCCTGGTATCGCCTGCGCGATATGCTTGCCTGACGAGGCAGATGGCGGCCCCGATGACACAGTCGACCCCAGCCCTCGCCGGCAAGCCCGTGGTGCTCGTGCCGGCGTGCAACAAGCCCATCGGCGACCACCCGTTCCACGTCGCGGGGCGGAAGTACGTCGAGGCCGTGCGCCTGGCCGGTGCGCTGCCGCTGGTGGTTCCTCGGCTGGAGCCGGACGAAATCGAGACCACGCTCGACCTCGCGCACGGCGTGCTGCTCACCGGCTCGGCCTCGAACGTGCACCCGTCGCACTTCGGCGAGGCCGTGCACGACGACTCGCTGCCGCTCGACCCGGAGCGCGACGCCTGGACCCTGCCGCTCATCCGCGCGGTGCTGGCGCGCGGCATGCCGCTCATCGCCATCTGCCGGGGAGCGCAGGAGTTCAACGTCGCGCTCGGCGGCTCGCTGCACCAGGCGGTGCAGGAGGTCGAGGGCCACGCCGACCACCGTGCGCCTGCGGGCCGGCCTGCCGAAGTGCAGTACGGCCCCGCTCACCCCGTGCGCGTGGTGCCGGGGTCTCGGCTGGCGGCCATCGTCGGTGCCGCCGAGTTCGAAGTGAACTCGGTGCACGGGCAGGGAATGAAGCGCCTCGCGCGCGGGCTCGTCGTCGAAGCCACGGCGCCCGACGGCCTGGTCGAGGCCTTCAGCGCGGCGCACGCGCCCGGGTTCAATCTCTGCGTGCAGTGGCATCCGGAGTGGCGCGCGGCCGACAACCCCGTGTCTCGGCGCATCTTCGCCGCGTTCGGCCGGGCCGTACTCGAGTACCGGAGCCGGCACGCCGGCCGGCCGCAGGAACCGCTTCCGCACCCGCCGCTTGCGCCCGAGCCAGCGCCCTTCGGCGCCTGAGCCGGCCGCCGGTCCGCGGCGAGAACAGGCGCCCCGACGCGGCCCGACGCGACGACCCCCGTCCGGCCTCCGGCACCGCCACGCGTCCCCGCGCGGCAACCTTCCGAAACAGAACCTCGAGTCCTCCCGCCCACGCAGGGCACGATCCATGAATACCAAGTCCCACTTCACCTTCAGCGAGCTGGAGAGCTGGCTCAACGAACGCCGCGTCACCGAGATCGAGTGTCTCGTGCCGGACCTCACCGGCGTGGCGCGCGGGAAGATCCTGCCGCGCCAGAAGTTCACCGAAGACCGCGGCATGCGCCTGCCCGAGGTGGTGGTGGCGATGGGCGTCACCGGCGAGTTCCCCGAAGAGGGGCCGTACTACGACGTCATCAACCCCACCGACCGCGACATGCACCTGCGCCCCGACCCGAGCACGGTGCGCATCGTGCCCTGGGCCGTGGACGCGACGGCGCAGGTCATCCACGACTGCTACGACCGCGACGGCAACCTCGTGCCGTACGCACCGCGCTCGGTGTTGCGGCGCGTCTGCGAGCTCTACGAGGCCAAGGGCTGGACTCCCGTGGTGGCGCCCGAGCTGGAGTTCTACCTCGTGGCGCGCAACACCGATCCCGATGTGCCGCTGAAGCCGCCCGTCGGCCGCAGCGGCCGCAGCGAGACGAGCCGACAGGCCTATTCCATCGACGCGGTCAACGAGTTCGATCCGCTCTTCGAGGACGTCTACGACTACTGCGAGAAGATGGAGCTCAACGTCGACACCCTGATCCACGAGGTCGGCGCCGGGCAGATGGAGATCAACTTCTTCCACGATCACCCGCTCGGGCTCGCGGACGAGGTGTTCCTCTTCAAGCGCACCGTGCGCGAGGTGGCACTCAGGCACGACATGTTCGCCACCTTCATGGCCAAGCCGATCGCCGGGGAGCCCGGCAGCGCGATGCACGTGCACCAGAGCGTCATCGCCCGGGACAGCGGCCGCAACATCTTCAGCAACGAGGACGGCACGCCGAGCCGCGAGTTCTTCTGGTACATCGGCGGCCTGCAGAAGTACATCCCGGCGGCGATGGCGCTGTTCGCGCCCTACGTCAACAGCTACCGGCGGCTCGCCCGCTTCACGGCCGCGCCGATCAACATCCAGTGGGGAACCGACAACCGCACCGTCGGCATCCGCAGCCCGGTCGCGCCACCGGCCGCGCGGCGCATCGAGAACCGCGTCATCGGTGCCGACGCCAACCCGTACGTCGCGCTGGCCGCGACGCTGGCCTGCGGCTACCTCGGCCTCGTGAATCGCATCGAGCCGACGCCGGAGTGCAAGGGCGACGCCTACCTGGGCGACTTCCAGCTGCCGCGCAGCCTCGGCGAGGCGCTGCAGCAGCTGCGCGGGGAGAAGGCGCTCGCCGAGGTGCTCGGACAGGGCTTCGTCACGGTGTACTCGGAGATCAAGGAGGTCGAGTACGCCGAGTTCATGAAGGTGATCTCCCCGTGGGAGCGTGAACACCTCCTCCTGCACGTCTGAGGATCCGCCCATGAGCAGCGACAACGACGCCCCGAACGCCGCCGGCCCCGCCACGAGCGCCGGCTCCGCCGGCAGGACGACCCAGCAGTGGCAGGAGGCCGACGCACGCCACTTCCTGCACCCGTTCACCGACCACCAGGCCCTGGCCCGGAAGGGCGCGCGCGTCATCACGCGTGCCGACAACATCTACCTCTGGGACACCGACGGGCGCAGGATGCTCGACGCGATGAGCGGCCTGTGGTGCGTCAACGTCGGCTACGGCCAGCAGGCGCTGGTGGACGCCGCGACGGCCCAGCTGCGCGAGCTGCCCTTCTACAACGCCTTCTTCCAGACCGCCACGCCGCCGGCGATCGAACTGGCCGAGCTGCTGTCCGAGGTGGCTCCGCCCGGCTTCGGGCACGTCTTCTTCACCGGCTCGGGCAGCGAGGGCAACGACACCGTCGTGCGCATGGTCCGGCGCTACTGGAACGTGCTCGGCGAGCCCGAGCGGGACATCATCATCAGCCGCCACAACGCCTATCACGGCAGCACGATGGCCGGCGCCTCGCTCGGCGGCATGGCCGGCATGCACGCCCAGGGCGGCCTGCCGATTCCAGGCATCGTGCACATCGGCCAGCCCTACTGGTGGGAAGGCGGCCGGCCCCAGGGCCTCTCGCGCGAACAGTTCGGCCTGATTGCCGCCGGCTGGCTCGAGGATCGCATCCTCGAGCTCGGCCCGCATCGCGTGGCGGCGTTCATCGGCGAGCCCGTGCAAGGCGCGGGCGGCGTGATCATCCCGCCGTCGACCTACTGGCCGGAAGTCCAGCGCATCTGCGACAAGTACGGCGTGCTGCTCGTCAGCGACGAGGTCATCTGCGGCTTCGGCCGCACGGGCCGCTGGTTCGGCAGCGAGACGTTCGGCAGCCGGCCCGACCTGATGACCTTCGCCAAGGGCGTCACGAGCGGCTACGTGCCGCTGGGCGGCGTGCTGGTCGGCGACCGCGTGGCGAAGGTGCTCATCGAGCGCGGCGGCGAGTTCGCCCATGGCTACACCTACTCCGGGCATCCGGTAGCGTGTGCGGTGGGGCTGGCCAACGTGCGCCTGATCCGCGACCTGGGCCTGGTCGAGCGCGTCCGCACCGACGTGGGGCCCTACCTTGCAGCGGCCTACCGCGAGCTTGCATCCCATCCGCTCGTCGGGGACGCCGAGACCTGCGGCCTGATGGGCGCGCTGCTGCTGGTGGCCGACAAGTCCACCGGCGAACCCTTCGATCCGGCACTCGAGGTCGGCATGGCCTGCCGCGCGCACTGCTTCCGCGAGGGCGTGGTCATGCGGGCGGTGGGCGACCGCATGATCATCGCGCCGCCGCTGGTGATCACACGAGCGCAGATCGACGAGATGGTGGGCCTGATCCGGCGCTGCCTCGACCTCACGCTGGCCGACGCTCGACGCGCCGGCTGGCTGAAGCCGGCCTGAGGGCGCCGCCGCGGTCGGGCGGCGGTCCGGCCGCGCGAGGCATGGCCGCAAAGCAACACCCGCGCTTCCCCCGATGGCCCGTGCGTTGGCCCGTGGATTGCAATCGGCGGATTGCAGTGACATCCACTGCCCCGCCTTGCCGCTCCGGAGGAACTGCCCGATGCCCCGCGTGAACAGACCGAAGACGTTCGTCGCCACCCTTGCCGCGGGCCTGGCCGGGCTCACCCTCGCGGCCGGCGCAGGCGGCGCGTTCGCGCAGGCCGAGGACCCGGTCCTCAACATCTACAACTGGTCCGACTACATCGCCGAAGACACGATCCGCAACTTCGAGCGCGAGACCGGCATCCGCGTCCGCTACGACAACTTCGACAACAACGAGATCGTGCATGCCAAGCTCGTGGCGGGCAAGACCGGCTACGACATCGTCGTGCCGAGCTCGAACTGGGCCAAGCTGCAGATCGACGGCGGCCTGCTGCGCAAGCTCGACAAGAGCCTGCTGCCCAACCTGCGCAACCTCGACCCGGCCGTGCAGGCGCAGCTGGCGCGCATGGACCCCGGCAACGAGTACATGGTCAACTGGCTGTGGGGCTACACCACGGTCGGCATCAACGTCGAGAAGGTAAAGGCGGCGCTCGGGGGCATGCCGATGCCCGAGAACGCCTGGGACCTCGTCTTCAAGCCCGAGTACATCAGCAAGGTCAAGAGCTGCGGCGTCAGCTTCCTCGACTCGGCCACCGAGGTCGTTCCGGCCGCCCTGCACTACCTCGGCAAGCCGAGCTTCAGCAAGAACACCGGCGACTACGCGCAGGCCGCCGCGCTGCTCAAGAGCGTGCGGCCCTACGTCACGCTCTTCAGCTCCTCGGGCTACATCAACGACATGGCCAACGGGTCGATCTGCGTGGCGCTGGGCTGGAGCGGCGACATCAACATCGCCCGCCAGCGCGCCATCGACGGCAAGACCGGCCAGACCATCCAGGCCTTGCTGCCCAAGACTGGCGGCCTGCTGTTCTTCGACGTCATGGTGATCCCGGCCGATGCTCCGCGCCCGGGCAACGCGCACAAGTTCATCAACTACATCCTGCGCGGCGACGTGCACGCCGGCCTCACGAACAAGGTCTTCTACGCCAACCCGAACACCGCGAGCCGCCCGCACATCAAGCCGGAGGTGGCGGCCAACCCCACCGTCTTCCTCGCGCCGGCCGAACTGGCCAAGATGGTGGCGCCCGATGCGCTGAACAACGACCTGCGTCGCCTGATGACGCGCACCTACACCTCGTTCAAGACGGGCCTCTGACCGCGGCGGAGGTGGGACGGCCGCCTGCCATGGCCCAGAACGAAGCGCCCGTGCACGCCGTGCCGGCCGGAGAGGCCGACGGCGCGGAGGACGGTGCCTTCCTTCGCATCGACGATCTCGTGAAGGAGTTCGGCGGCTACCGTGCGGTCGACCACGTCAGCGTCGACATCGCCAAGGGCGAGATCTTCGCCCTGCTCGGCCCCTCGGGCTGCGGCAAGAGCACGCTGCTGCGCATGCTGGCCGGCTTCGAGGTGCCCACCTCGGGCCGCATCCTGCTCGACGGGCGGGACCTCGCCAGCGCGCCCCCGTATGAGCGGCCGATCAACATGATGTTCCAGAGCTATGCGCTCTTCCCTCACCTCTCGGTGTGGGAGAACATCGCCTTCGGCCTGAAGCGCGAGGGCCGGCCGAAGGCCGAGATCGCCGATCGCGTGGAGGCGATGCTGAAGCTGGTGCAGCTGGGCCGGTTCGCCCAGCGCAAGCCGCACCAGCTCTCGGGCGGCCAGCAGCAGCGCGTGGCGCTCGCGCGCAGCCTCGCCAGGCAGCCGCAGCTGCTGCTGCTCGACGAGCCGCTGGGCGCGCTGGACAAGAAGCTGCGCGAGCAGACGCAGATCGAGCTCGTGAACATCATCGAGCAGGTCGGCGTGACCTGCGTGATGGTCACGCACGACCAGGAAGAGGCGATGACGATGGCACAGCGCATCGCGGTGATGCGGGAGGGCCGCTTCCTGCAGGTCGGGGCGCCGGGCGACCTCTACGAGACCCCTGGCAGCCGCTTCGTCGCCGACTTCATCGGCAACGTCAACCTGATGGACGGCACGCTCGACGTCGATGCCGCCGACCATTGCGTGATCGGCTGCGGCGACGTGCGCCACTACGTCGGCCACGGCATCACCGGCACGCAGGGCATGGCGGTGACCGTGGCGCTGCGGCCCGAGAAGGTGCTCATCGGGCGCGAGCCGCCACAGGACACCTCGCACAACGCCGTGCGTGCCACCGTGAAGGAGAAGTCGTACTTCGGCAGCTTCACCGTCTACCACCTGTCGCTGCCCAGCGGCGCCATGCTCAAGGCCAGCGCCGCCAACGTCGCGCGCTGGCGCGACGACGAGATCACCTGGGGCGAGACGGTGTGGGCGTCATGGTCGCCCACGGCGCAGGTGGTGCTCACGCAATGAAGCGCCGGGCACCGCCGCAGGGCCGCCGCCTCGGGCCGACGGGGTGGCCGCGATGAGGGTGCGCCACCTCGTGCCGGGCCGCGCGCTGGTCATCGCGCTGCCGATGCTGTTCCTGCTGCTGTTCTTCCTGGCGCCGTTCTTCATCGTCGGCAAGATCAGCGTCTCCGAGATGGAGACCGTGACCTTCAAGCCGGTGCTGACCGTCGTCGACGGCATCCTGACGCTGAAGCTCAAGCTCGCCAACTACGCCTTCCTGGCGGCGGACGACCTCTACCTCAAGACCTACCTCTCGAGCATCCAGTACGCGGCCGCGACGACCGCGCTGTGCCTGCTCGTCGGCTATCCGTTCGCCTACTTCATGGCGCGGGCACGGCCGGCCGTGCAGCCGGCGCTGGTGATGCTGGTCATGCTGCCCTTCTGGACGTCGTTCCTGCTGCGGGTGTACGCGTGGCGGGGCCTGCTGGCCGAGGGCGGCTGGGTCGCCGACATCATCGTCGGCACCGGGCTCGACGGCCTGCTGCTGCAGCTCGGGCTCATCTCGGCCCCCGGCAAGCTGATGCACACGCCGTTCTCGCTGGTCATCGGCATGTCCTACACCTACCTGCCGTTCATGGTGCTGCCGCTGTACGCGAGCCTCGCCAAGATGGACCTGCGCCTGCTCGAGGCCGCAGCCGACCTCGGCGCCACGCCGTGGGTCGCCTTCTGGCGGGTGACGGTGCCGCTGTCGAGG
>Ga0209172_10000646_pt1 | contig 92147 bp, 100 predicted proteins | sample LarsenN4metaG_FD_184113 | JGI IMG/M metagenome (GOLD analysis project Ga0209172, IMG submission 184113) | Hot spring sediment bacterial and archeal communities from British Columbia, Canada, to study Microbial Dark Matter (Phase II) - Larsen... ... | reverse complement strand
CGCGGAGCTCGGCCACCGGGTGCTAGTGGTCGACCTCGATCCCCAGGGCAACGCCTCGACCGGGCTGGGGATCCGGCACGAGGAGCGCGAGGTCACGGTCTACGACGTGCTGGCCTCCGAGGCGCCGATCGAGGGCGCGATCATCCCGACCCCGGTCGAGAACCTGTGGGCCGTGCCCTCCACCATCGACCTGGCCGGCGCGGAGATCGAGCTGGTGAGCCAGTTCTCCCGGGAGCTGCGGCTGCGCCGGGCGATCGAGCCGCTCCGGGACGGCGCGTTCGCCTTCGTGTTCCTGGACTGCCCCCCGTCGCTCGGGCTGCTCACGGTCAACGCCTTGGCGGCGGCGGAGGAGCTCATCGTGCCGATCCAGTGCGAGTACTACGCCCTCGAGGGCCTGGGTCAGCTCCTGCGCAACGTCCGCCTGGTCCAGCAGAACGTCAACCCGGAGCTCCGTCTCACGGGGATCGTGATGACGATGTACGATCCGCGCACGAAGCTCTCCGAGCAGGTCGTCGAGGAGGTCCGGCGCTTCTTCGGGGACCGCGTCTACCGGACCATCATCCCGCGGACGGTTCGGCTGTCCGAGGCCCCGGGGTTCGGCCAGCCGATCACGGTGTACGACCCCAGGTCCCGCGGGGCCGTTTCCTATCGGGACCTCGCGCGAGAGGTGGTCGAGAAGGTCCCCGACGGCTCTCCCCTGCCGGTCCTCGACGAGGTCCCTACGGTCGTCGTGCCGCCGCCGGAGCCAGCCCGCGCCCCCCGGCCGCTGGTTGGACCCGAGGACGAGGTCGAGGAAGGCGACGGTCCCTCGGCGGGCCTCGACCTCGAGCCCGAGCGAGGGCTGGCAGAACCCGGGGTCGAGGCTCCGGTGGAGCCCGCGTCGAGAGAGGAGCCGCCGGTGGCTGCGGCGCCGGATCCGGCGCCCGCCTCCGCCGAGCCTCGTCCCGAGGTGGAGCCCAACGCGGTCGAGCCCGTCGAGTCGGAGCCGACGGAGGCGATCCCCGAGCCTGAGGTGGCGCTCGAGCCCGAGGACGTAGGGCCTGCCTCGCCGCGCTCCCCGGCGCCGTCGCCATCCGTTGGGTCTCGACCTGAGGTGCCGGACGCGATCGAGCATCAGGTCGAGGCCACCCGTGCGATCGAGGCCAGGGCGGGCGAGGCCAAGGTGGGGGAGGAAGGTGCGTCCGAGCGCGGAAGGGACGTAGCTGGAGACGAGCCGGAGGCCCCGCCGAGGCGGCGATGGGGCCTGTTCCGGAGAGGGAGGGACCGATGAAGCGTGGCGGGCTGGGGCGGGGGCTGTCAGCCCTGATCCCCGGGGCGGTCGAGGAGGGCGCCGCGCTCCTCGAGGTGCCGGTCGAGGCCGTGGCTCCGAACCCCCGGCAGCCGCGGACGATCTTCGAAGACGAGACCCTGGAGGCCCTGGCCCGGTCGATCCTGGAGGTCGGGGTCCTCCAGCCGATCGTCGTGCGCCGGGCGGGTCAGGGCTTCGAGCTGATCGCGGGGGAGCGTCGGCTCCGGGCCGCCAAGCTCGCCGGGCTCGCGACGGTCCCGGCGGTGGTGCGGGAGAGCGACGACACCGAGTCCCTCCGCGAGGCCCTGATCGAGAACATCCACCGGGAGGATCTCAACCCGATCGAGCTGGCGGAGGCCTTCCGGGAGCTGCTCGAGGAGCTCGGCCTGAAGCAGGAGACCCTGGCCGAGCGGCTGGGCGTCTCTCGCTCCCACATCGCGAACACGATCCGGCTCCTCCAGCTCCCCTCCGACGTCCAGCAGCTGCTCGCCGAGCGCAAGATCCAGGCCGGGCACGGACGGGCGCTGCTGTCGCTCGCCGACGCGGAGGCACAGACCACGCTCGCCCTGCGGATCACGGCCGAGGACCTGTCGGTTCGCGAGGTGGAGGAGCTCGTCCGGAACTACCTCGAGCATCCCTCGGGCGCCAAGCCTGCGCCCGACCTCAAGGCTGCCCCCGAACCCGAGGCCAGTCCCCTCGCCGAGGTCGAGGAGATCCTCTCGGAGCAGCTCGCCACGCGGGTGACGATCCAGATGGGGCGGCGACGGGGGAAGATCGTGATCGAGTTCGGCTCGGCCGACGACCTGGAGCGGATCGTCTCAGAGATCGTGGGCTCGGGCCCGGGGCTCGCACCCGACTGAACGGGTCGCCGGAACCCTTTGCGCTGCACCGGTTCCTGAGCGGGCCCCGGGCTCCTTCAGGCCCGGTCGAGGGCCAGCCGGAGGACGCGCTCGCACAGCTCCTCGAACCCGATACCTCCCGCCCGCGCGGCCACCGGGAGCAGGCTCGTGTCGGTCATGCCGGGCGAGACGTTGACGTCCACGATCCACGGCCTGCCGCCGCCATCGACCATCACGTCGGCGCGGGCCACGTCGCGCAGACCGAGCGTCCGGAACGCCCGCTCGGCCTCGGCTTGACACGCGGAGGCGATCTCGGGGGGCAGGCGCGCCGGCGCGTGGTACTCGGTCGCGCCCGGCGTGTACCGAGCCGCGTAGTCGAAGACGCCCGAGCGTGGCACGATCTCGACGAGCGGCAGGGGGCCCGTGCCCGCGAGCATGCCCACGGCCACCTCGGGACCGACGATCTTGCGCTCGACCACCGCCGCGTCCGCGAAGGACAGCGCGTTCATCACCGCCTGCGGCAGTTCCCGCTCGTCCTGGACGAAGGACAGACCCATCGCGGAGCCGGCTCGGGAGGGCTTGACCACCAGGGGCAGCCCGGTGCGTTCGACGATCCTGGGGAGCACGGGGCCGGCGGCGAGGTCCCGGAGCGCATCCTCCTGGACGGCGGCCCACGGCGGCGTGGCGACCCCGGCGGCGTCCAGCATCTCCTTGGCCAGGACCTTGTCGAACGTGAGCTCGCACGCGAGCGGGGGGGTGCCCGTGTAGGGGATGCCGAGCAGCTCGAGGAGCCGCTGGACGGTGCCGTCTTCGCCCTCCTTGCCGTGCAGGGCCACGTAGCACGCCGAAACCCTTGCAGCGGAAAGGTTATCGACGAAGGGACCCTCCGAGGGGTCGATCAGCGACGCCTCGAAGCCCCTCGCCTGGAGCGCGGTGAGCACGCGGTGACCCGAGCGCAGGGAGACCTCACGTTCGGGAGACCGTCCGCCCGCCAGAACCGCGACCCGCTCGGTCATCCCGACAGCGACCGGTAGAGCTCCTCCTCGTCCTCGAGGAGCTCGCCGAGCCGACGGATCCCTGCCTCGATCCGCTCCTCGGGCGGGTAGCAGAACGCCAGACGCATCCGATCGCGCCCACGGCCATCCGGATAGAACGCGGTGCCGGGCACGTAGGCCACCCGCCGCTCGACGGCCGCCGCGAGCAGCGACGGCGTGTCCAGGTACCCGGGCAGTCGAACCCAGACGTAGAAGCCGCCGGCGGGGCGCGTCCATGTCGCGTCCGCGGGGAAGCGCTCCGCGAGGGCCGAGAGCATGACGTCGCGCCGCCGCCGGTAGGTCTCGACCAGGCGCTCCAGGTTCGAGCGCCAGCGATCGTCGGACAGGTAGCGCTCGGTCACGAGCATGTTCAGGTTGCTGCCGCACAGGTCCGCCGCCTCCTTGGCGAGCACCAACCGTTGCAGCACACCGGGTTCGGCCACCGCCCAGCCGACCCGGACGCCCGGGGAGAACACCTTGGACACGGTGCCCAGGTAGATCACGTTCTGCGGATCCATCGAGCGCAGGGTGGGCTCGACCTCGCCCTCGAAACGCAGGAGCCCGTACGGGTTGTCCTCGACGATCGGGATCCTGGCCTCGCGGCACAGCGACACGAGGCGCTCGCGGCGGGCGCGGGACATCGTGACGCCCGCCGGGTTGTGGAAGTTCGGCACCGTGTAGACGAGCTTCGGCCGCTCGCCCCGGACCAGGGCCTCCTCGAGCCGGTCGACGATCATCCCGTCGTCATCGAGCTCGATCTGCAGGTAGCGCGGCTCGTAGGCGCTGAACGCCGACAAGGCCCCCACGTAGGCCGGCGCCTCCACGGCGATCGGGTCGCCGGGGTCGAGCAGCACCTTCCCGAGGAGGTCGAGGGCCTGCTGGGCGCCGGTGGTCACGACCATGTCCGCCGGGTCGGCCGGGGTCCCCTCCTCGGCCATCAGCATCGCCAGCCGCTCACGCAGGCCCGGCGGCCCCTGGCCGTCCCCGTACTGGAGGGCGACGTCCGAGCTCTCCGCCAGGACCGACCCGACGACCTCCGTGACGTGGTCCGTCGGCAGGGCCTGGACGGCGGGCATCCCGCCGGCGAAGGAGACGACGTCGGGTCGCGACGCCACGGCGAACAGCGCCCGGACCTCCGACGCCGACATGCCCGCGGTCCGGCGGGCGTACAGGTCCGCGTAGGGGTCGACGTCGAACTCGGCCATGGGGCAGCGATGGTACCGGGCCGGAGGCGTCCGGAGGCGGAGGCGGCGCTGAGGTGGCCGCGGGCCGGCGGTTGTCGGAGCCCCCGACGGGCGGCCGGGCCACGCCCGCCGGGGCCCGGCCGTGGGGTCGCGCTCAGGGTCCGACCCGCGGGAGGACCTCCTCGGCGAGGAGCTCGAGGTGGTCGAGGTCGTCGAAGAGCTCGTGGTTCAGCACGAAACGCTGGACCCCAGCGGCCGCGTATCCGTTCATCCGCTCGACCACCCGATCCACCGTGCCGACGAGACAGTCCCGCGACAGGTTCTCGAGGTACACGTCGAAGGGACCGGCCGTCGGGTCCATCCGATGCGCGACCTCGACCCGCGCCCGCCACTCCCGCTCGGTGCGGCCGACGAACACCCACGTCATGAACGAGGTCGTGACCTCCTCCTGTGGCCGGCCCGCGACCGCGACCGCGCCGCGCACACGCTCGAACGCCTCGCGCACCTCCTCGGGGGTGCCCCCGACCCGGTTGAACTCGTCGGCCCAGACCGCGACGAGCCCGGCGATCCGAGGGCCTCCCTTCCCGCCCACGATGATCGGGGGGTGTGGCCGCTGGACGGGCTTGGGCACGAACCGGCAGGCCTCGATCGCGTAGTGCCGACTCTCGAACGAGAACACGTCCCTGGACCAGAGCCCGTGGACGATCTCGAGCTGCTCCTCGAGCATCTCGAACCGCTCGGGCGTGGGAGGGAACGGGAAGCCGTGCGTGCGGTGCTCCTCCTCCCACCAGCCGGCGCCGATCCCCAGCTCCACGCGGCCGCCGGAGATCCGATCGACGGTGGTGGCGGCCTTGGCGAGCACCGTCGGGAGCCGGAAGGTGACGGGGGAGACCATCGTCCCCAACCGGAGCCGCTCGGTGCGGGCCGCGAGGGCGCCGAGGAGCGTCCAGGCGTCGTTGGAGCCGGGTTCCTCCGGGCCGACCGAGAGGTAGTGGTCCGAGCTGAACAGCGCCTCGAACCCCAAGCGCTCGCAGGCCCGTGCGGTGCGGAGCCACCGGTCCCAGGTGACCCCCTCCTGGCCCTTCGAGCATCAGCGCGAACCGCATCTGCTCCCTTCCGGCCGGCCGCCCTACGATAGCCCCATGGAGCGACCGTCCCCGCAGGAGGTGCGCCGGGCCGTCGTGGCGCTCGTCCTCGGTCTGGCCCTCGGGCTCGTCCTCCTCCTGCTCGCCCGTCGCCGAGCGGGCGGGGCCTAGAGGCTCGCCGCGCGCGGGGGCTCGGCCGCGGGCGCGGTCGCATCCAGGAACCGCTCGATCCCGTCGGCGATCGCGCCGGCCGCCCGATCGGCGAAGGAGGGCTCGGCCACGAGCGCCGCCTCCTCCGGGTTCGTCGCCACCGCCGGCTCGACCTGGACCGCCGGCATCCGGGTCTCGCGGAGGATCGCGATCGCGAGCGGGCCGACCCCGCCGTCCCGGAGACCCGCCGTCCGGACCAGCTCGCCCAGGATCAGCTCGGCCAGGCGCCGCCCCATCGGGGAGTAGGTCGTCGGCGTGCCCCAGTGGTAGCAGGCGGCGCCCGCCGGAGCGCCGTGGCCGCCGCCGAGGTGGACCGAGACGCAGATCGTGGCCGCGACGGCGTTGGCCCGGGCGGCGCGCTCGCCGGCGTCGGGATCGGTGCCTTCCTCGCGGAGGAGGACCGGGCGGGCGCCGCGGCGCTCGAGCTCGTCGGCCAGCCGGGCGGAGATCGCCCAGGCGACCTCGGCCTCCGCCACCGGCCCGGCCTCGACGCCGGGGTCGGAGCGGCCATGGCCGGGGTCGATCGCGACGACCGAGCCCGCCAGCCCGGCGCCCATCGTCCGGGCGGCCTCGGCCTCCCGGACGACCGCTCGGCTCGGTGCCCCGATGGTCGGCCGCATGCGTTCGAGGGACCGCACCGTCTCGAGGCCGACGATGCCGTCCGCCGGTTCCCCGACGTTGCGCTGGAACTCCATCACGGCGCGGAGGGTCACGGCGCCGAAGATGCCGTCCTCCTTGCCCGCGTCGAACCCCAGGGCGTTCAGCATCCGCTGGAGCTCGCGTACGTCGTCGCCGCGGAAGGCGGGGGAGCGGAGGTAGAGGGTCCGATCCCCGACCCGGTACCCCGCCTCGACGAGCTGACCCCAGGTGTCGGCGCCCACGATCCCGTCGGCGGGCAGGCCGCGCCGCGCCTGGAAGGCCCGGACCGCCTCCTCGGTCGAGGCGCCGAACGTCCCCTCGAGCTCATCGGGCTCGACGCGGTGCCCCGATGCGAGCAGGCGCCGCTGGATGTCGCGGACCTGCTCCCCGCGGTCGCCCCGTCGGATCGGTCGCATGCCCCGAGTTTCCGCGCCTCCGCGAGGCTGCGGCAACCGCGGGCCCTCTCCGGTGCCGACGATCAGGCCGAGAGGTGCGGGTCGATCTCCTTCAGCACCGCGTCCTTGCCGCGGGCGCCGACCAGCCGGGCGGCTTCCTGGCCCCCCTTGAACAGCATCAGCGTGGGGATGCTCATGACGCCGTACCGGCGGGTCATCTCCGGGTTCTCATCGATGTTGAGCTTGGCGACCTGGAGCCGCTCGCCCTTCTCGCGGCCGATCTCCTCGACCACCGGCGAGACCATGTGGCACGGCACGCACCATTCGGCCCAGAAGTCCACCAGCACGGGGGCGTCGGCCATCAGCACGCGCTCGTCGAAGTCCTGATCCGTCACGTCGCCCATCAGCGCCACGTCCGTCGTTCCCCTTCCCTCGTCGGTCTGCGCACCGCCCTCAGTGTTCCGCCTCCTCCAGGAACCGCTCGGCGTCCATCGCGGCCTTACAGCCCTGGCCCGCGGCCGTCACGGCCTGACGGTAGATCCGGTCGGTGACGTCGCCCGCCGCGAACACGCCCGGGACGCTGGTCCGGGTGGTGGGCTCGTCGACGACGATGTACCCGCCGTCGGTGAGCTGGAGCTGCCGCTCGACCAGGCCGGTGTTCGGCGTGTGCCCGATCGCGACGAACACGCCGTCCGTCGGGAACTCGCGGACCTCGTCCGTCTTCACGTTCCGGAGCCGGACGCCGGTCACCGCGCCGTCGCCGAGGACCTCGTCGACGACCGTGTCCCAGATCACCGAGATCTTCCGGTTCGACAGGGCCCGCTCCTGCATGATCGCCGAGGCGCGGAACTCGTCGCGCCGGTGCACGATCGTGACGGCGCTCGCGAACTTCGTGAGGAAGGTCGCCTCCTCCATCGCGGTGTCGCCGCCGCCCACGACCACGAGCTCGCGGTCCCGGAAGAAGAACCCGTCGCAGGTCGCGCACGCCGAGACGCCACGGCCGCGCAGCTGCTCCTCGCCCGGGACGCCGAGCCACTTGGCGCTCGCGCCGGTCGCCAGGATCAGCGTCTCCGCCCGCCACTCGTGATCGCCCGCCCACACGCCGAACGGCCGCTCGGACAGGTCGACCCGCGTGGCGCTCTGGGCGACGATCTCAGCGTCGAATCGGGCCGCCTGCTTCTCCATCGCGTCCATGAGCTCGGGGCCCAGGATCCCGTCGGGGAAGCCGGGGTAGTTCTCGACGTCGGTGGTGAGCATCAGCTGCCCGCCCGCCTCCAGGCCCTTCAGGACCAGGGGGCGCAGGTTCGCCCGAGCCGCGTACAGCGCCGCCGTGTACCCGGCGGGCCCGGAGCCCAGGATCACCACCTTGCGCGTGTCGGCCATCGGTCTCCCCGTCCTCCCATCGAGCATAACGCCGGCCTATTCCGGCCCGGCGGAGCCGGGCACCCCGGCCGCCAGCGCGGCGCGCCGGACCTTGCCGGAGAACGTGCGCGGGAGCGCCTCGACGAGCACGAGTTCCCGGGGGGCCTTGTGCCGGCCGATCCGGGCGGCCGCCCGTGACCTGAGCTCCTCGAGGGTGGGGGGCTCGGCCGGGTCGGCCGGCACGACCCACGCGACGACCCGCTGCCCCCACTCGCGGTCGAGACGGCCCCGCACGGCCACCTCCGCCACCTTGGGGTGGTCGCGCAGCGCGGCCTCGACCTCGTCGGGCCAGACCCGCTCCCCGCCGGTGGTGATCGCGTCGTCGATCCGCCCGACGACGCGGAGCCGTCCCTCCGCGTCGATCTCGCCCGCGTCGCCCGACCGGAGCCAGCCCTCCTTGGTGAGCGCCGCAGCCGTGGCGGCCTCGTCGAAGCGGTACCCGAGCATCATCGTTGGGCCGCGGAGCTGGATCCCGCCCCCCTCGCCGTCGATCCGCACCTCCGTGCCGGGGAGGGGCCGGCCGTCGTAGACGACGCCGCCGCAGCTCTCGGTGAGCCCGTACGTCTCGATCACCAGGGCGCCCGCGCGCTCGGCTTCCTCCCGGATCGTCGGGGACAGGTGCGCGCCGCCCACGAGGATCGCGCGCGGGCGCGAGAGGTCCGCCCCGCGGTCGAGCAGCCGCACGAGCATCGTCGGCACGAGCGAGACGAAGGCCCCGGGGGGCTCGCTCGCCACGACGGCCGCGTCGAACCTCGGATGGACGCGCACCGGGGCGCCGAGCAGCACCGCCCGCAGCAGCACGAGCAGCCCCCCGACGTGCGCGAGCGGCAGGCAGCACACCCAGGGGTCGCCGCCGGTCGCGTCGAGCGCGAGCGCGGAGGAGGCGACCGCGGCGTCGATCGCGCGCCGGTCGAACCGCACGAGCTTCGGGGCCCCCCCGGTCCCCGAGGTGTGGACGATCAGGGCGACCCCGGGCTCATCCTCGACGCCCGTCACCCGGTGCGTGCCGGCGGCGTCGAGCACCACCGTGGGGCGGGCCCGTTCGAGCAGGGACCCAGCCTGCGCCGGAGGCATGCGGTGGTCGACGGGGAACACCGCGGCGCCCGCCTCCCAGGCCTCGGCCACGATGTCGCGCCACCCGGCGCCGGGCGGGAGGGCGACGGCCACCACGTCCTCCGGTCGGAGCCCGACGTGCTCGAACCAGCCCACTTCGGATAGGCTAGCCCACACCGTTCGAGTGGACGCTCTCGGAGTGGATGGTCGCATGGAACCCACGATCGACTGGCGCCCCGCCGGGGACTACGCCGACATCCGGTACGAGACCGCCGAGGGCATCGCGAAGATCACGATCGCCCGCCCTGAGGTCCGCAACGCCTTCCGGCCGCTCACCGTGCAGGAGATGTCGCTCGCGTTCGAGGTCGCCCGCGACGATCAGGGGATCGGCGTCGTGATCCTCACCGGGCAGGGGACCGAGGCGTTCTGCAGCGGCGGGGACCAGAAGATCCGGGGCGACGACGGCTACGTCGGGCACCACGATGGCGTGAGCCGGCTGAACGTGCTCGACCTCCAGATCCAGATCCGCCGGCTCCCCAAGCCCGTCGTCGCGATGGTCGCGGGCTACGCGATCGGCGGCGGCCACGTCCTGCACCTGTGCTGCGATCTCACGATCGCGGCCGAGAACGCCCGGTTCGGGCAGACCGGCCCGAGGGTGGGGTCGTTCGACGGCGGCTACGGCATCAACCTGCTCGCTCGCCAGATCGGCGAGAAGCGGGCCAAGGAGGTGTGGTTCCTCTGCCGCCAGTACGACGCCGAGACGGCCCTCGCGTGGGGGCTCGTGAACGCGGTCGTCCCCGTCGAGGAGCTGGAGGCCGAGACGGTGCGGTGGTGCCGCGAGATGCTCGCGATGAGCCCGCTCGCGCTGCGGCTGCTCAAGGCCGGGCTGAACGCGGGGACGGACGGGCTCGCCGGCGTCCAGCAGCTCGCCGGCGACGCCACCCTCCTGTACTACATGACCGACGAGGCGCAGGAGGGCCGGGACGCGTTCGTCGAGAAGCGCCGCCCGGACTTCTCGAGGTTCCCCCGGCGGCCGTGAGCCGCCTGACGGTCTGGCTGCACGGCGCGCGCCCCCGGACGCTCGGCGCGAGCCTCGCCCCCGTGGTGGTGGGCGCGGCGGCGGCGGGCCACGTGGTGCCGTGGCGGGTCGGGGCGGCCCTGCTCGTCGGCCTGGGGCTCCAGGTCGGCGCGAACTTCGCCAACGACTTCCACGACGGCGTTCGCGGGGTCGACACCACGGCGCGACTCGGACCGCCGCGGCTCACGTCGTCGGGGATGGCGTCGCCTCGGGTCGTGCTGATCGCAGCCCTCGCATCGATCGCCGTGGCGGGGTTCGCGGGGCTCGCGCTCGCACTCGCGACCACGGTGTGGCTGCTCCCGATCGGAGCCGCGGCGATGCTCGCACTCTGGCTCTACAGCGGCGGCCCGAGACCCTACGCGGGACTCGGACTGGGCGAGCTCGCGGTGTTCGTGTTCTTCGGCCTGATGGCAACCGCCGGCACCGCCTACGTGAACGCCGAGACCGTGACCGCCGCCGCCTGGTGGTCGAGCGTCCCGATGGGGCTGCTGATCGTGGCGATCCTCGAGGCGAACAACGTCCGGGACATCCCGACCGACTCGGCGGCTGGCAGGCTGACGCTCGCCGTACGCCTCGGCGAGCGGAGGGCGCGTCGGCTGTACCGGGCGCTCGTGGTGGGGGCCTTCGTCGCCGTAGCGGCGGGCGTCGTCGTCGGTCTCGTGGACGAGGACGCGGGGCTGCCGATGTGGGCCCTGCTCGCGCTCGCCTCCTGGCCGCTCGCGATCCGTCCCATGGAGCGGGTCGGCTCGGCCGAGGGCCGGGACCTGATCCCCGTGCTCACGGGCACGGTGCTGCTGACGACGGGCTTCGGCGCGCTGCTCGCGTTCGGGCTGTGGGCGGCGTGATGGGGGACGCCGAGCGGGCGTTCGAGGCGGCGTGGGGGGTCGTCGACGAGCTCGTGCGAGCCGGGATGGAGCATGCATGCCTGTCCCCGGGCTCGCGCTCGACGCCGATCGCGCTCGCGCTCGCTCGCCACCCGCACGTGCGGCTCCACGTCCACCTGGACGAGCGGGCCTGCGCGTTCTCCGCGCTCGGGATCGCCAAGGCGACCGGGCGGCCGGTGGCGGCGGCCTGCACGAGCGGGACGGCCGTAGCGAACCTGTTCCCCGCGGTCATCGAAGCCTCGATGTCCCGTGCGATGCTGCTCCTCCTGACCGCGGACCGGCCGCCGGAGCTCCAGGGCGTCGGCGCGAACCAGACGATCGACCAGCGCGGCATCTTCGGGAGATCCGTCCGGCGCTCGCTCCAGCTGCCGATCGAGGAGGGTCCGGTGGATCCGGCGGCCTGGCGGGCGTCGATCGAGGGCGCGATGCTCGCCGCTCTCGGCCCGCCGCCGGGGCCCGTCCACCTCAACCTCCCGTTCCGCGAGCCGCTCGTGCCGGCGGCGACGCCGTTGCCGGCGTCGCCGCCCGCCCGCCGCGAGCGGCGTCCGGACACGGAGCTCGACCCCGAGGAGCTCGACCGGCTGCGGGGCGAGCTCACCTCGACCGAGCGCGGGGTCCTGCTCGCAGGGACCGTGCGCGAGGGCTCCGACCGGCTGGTCGAGGTCGCCGAGCGGATCTCGTGGCCGCTGCTCGCCGAGCCGACCTCGAACGCGCGCGTTCCGGGCGCGCTCGCCGCCGGCCAGCAGCTGCTGGCGGCAGACGCGTTCCTCGGCGCGCACCTGCCGGAGGTGGTCGTCCAGGTCGGCGCCGCGCCCACGTCGCGGCCGGCGCTCGAGCTCGTCCGCCGCGCCCCGCGGCTCGTGATCCTCGACCCTGACCACGTCGTCGGCGACCCGTTCCGCAGGGCGGCGTGGTCGCTCCGAGCCGAGACCCGGGTCGTGGTCCCCGAGCTCCTGGATGTCCTCGAGCCCGTGCCCATGACGACCTGGCTGCGCTCTTGGCGCGAGGCGGACCGGGTCGCGCGCGGGGCGGTCGACGCGCTCCTGGACTCATGGCCCGAGCCGTCGGAGCCGCGGGTCGCCCGCGACGTCGCGGCCTCGGCTCCCGAGGGCTCGACGCTCGTCGTCGGCTCGAGCATGCCGGTCCGCGACCTCGACGCCTACATGGCGCCGCGGGCGGGTCTGCGCGTGATCGGCAATCGCGGTGCGAGCGGGATCGACGGGTTCGTCTCGACGGCGCTCGGCGTCGCGGCGACCGGCACGACGACCACCGCCCTGTGCGGCGACCTCGCGCTGCTGCACGACGCCGGCTCGCTCCTGTGGAGCGCCCGCCGCGGTCCCGACTGCGTCTTCGTCGTGCCGAACAACGACGGCGGCGTGATCTTCTCGTTCCTCCCGCAACGGGCGCTCCCCGAGCTCGAGGAGCTGTTCACGACCCCGCACGAGCTCGACCTGGCCGCGATCTGCGCCGCGGCCGGCGCGGGCCACGCCCTCGTGACGCGTCCGGACCGCCTCGTGCCCGCGACCGAGGCGGCGCGGGCCGCGGGTGGGGTGCACGTGGTCGAGGTACCGATCGACCGCGAGGCGAACCTCCGTCGGCACGAGGAGGTCCGCGACGCCGTCGCGACCGCCCTCGGCCGCTGAGGGTCAGCCCCAGCGCAGGGCGTCGAGCAGCGCGCGGAACTTGCGCTCGGTCTCGTCGACCTCGGCCTCGGGGACCGAGTCCGCGACGATCCCGGCGCCGGCGAACAGGCGCGCGGTGGTGCCGGTGATCTCGGCGCACCGCAGCGCGATCGCGAGCTCGCCGTCCCCATCGGCGTCGACCCATCCCACCGGCCCGGAGTACGCGCCCCGGTCGATCGGCTCGAGCTCCTCGAGCGCCTCCCGGGCGGCCTCGCGCGGGGTGCCGCAGACGGCGGGGGTGGGGTGCAGGGCCGCGACGAGGTCGAGCACGCTCGTCTGGCGATCGTGGACGCGGCCCCGGAAGGGCGTGGCTAGGTGCCACACGTTCGCGGTGCCGAGCAGCTCGGGCTCGTGCGGGTGCTCGAGGTCGTCGCAGAACGCCCCGATCACGTGGGCGACGTCCTCGACCACGAACGCGTGCTCCTCGCGGTCCTTGTCCGAACCGAACAGCCGCTCGGCCGAGGCCCGATCGCGGGCGGGGTCGCCGTGCCGGGGCGCCGAGCCGGCCAGCGGCGTGGCCTCGACCAGATCCCCGCGACGACGCACGAGGAGCTCGGGGGTGGCGCCGACCAGGGTTCCACCGCGGGCGGGCACCGAGACCGGCGTCGCGAACGCGTAGCAGTCCGGGTCCACGGCCCGCAGCCGCCACAGGAGCTGTCGCGGATCGAGCTCGCGACCGGTGTCCACCAGCAGGGTCCGCGCGAGGACGACCTTGCGCAGCTTGCCCGAGCGGATCTGCTTGGTGGCGCGCTCCACCGCCTCGGCGTACTCGTCGGGGTCCGGATCGGGACGGAGCTGGATCTCCTCGAACGCGGCGTGGGGCGTGGTCCGGCCGGTCCACCGGTCGCGGGAGGCGTGCGGTCGCCCGATCCCATCGGCCACGACATCGACCTGCCAGGTGCGCCCGTGCTCGCGCCGCACGACCGTCCGCGCGGGGATCGTGGCCTCGATCGGGTCGCCGTCGTCGAACGGGATCGCCACGACGGCGACCGGCGCGGGCTCGTCGGGGTCACGCCGGATCCTCGCGAGCGCTTCGGTCAGCGAGCGCGCGAGGCTGAGGATGCGCTCGGGCCCGGGGCCGGCGCGGAGGGTCCGCGCGACGCCCGAGCCCGCGACCCCCAGACCGCCGCGCTCGAAGAAGAACCCCCCGCGTCGGTAGGTCGCCAGCAGGTCGAACGCCGGACCGAGGGGCGACGCGTGCGCGACGAGCGGGGCGTCGTTCATCCCCGCGTCCCGACCAGGAGCTGCGCGATCCCGCCCGAGAGCGGGAGGCGGGTCGCATCGGGGAAGCCCGCGGCATGCAGCATCCCGAGCAGCTCCTCGGTCGCGGGGAGGTAGGCCATCGAGCGCGGCAGGTAGGCGTACGCGCCGCGGTCCGACAGCGCGCCGCCGATCAGCGGCACGAGGCGGCGGAAGTAGATCGCGTGGCCGGCTCGCATCAGGCGCCCATCCGGTTCGCTCGCCTCCAGCAACGCTACCGGTCCGCCGGGGCGGACGACGCGGGCCGTCTCGGCGAAGAACGCGGCCAGGTCCGTCACGTTCCGGAGCGCGAACCCACACGTGGCGCCGTCCACGCTCGCCTCACCGAGCGGGAGCCGCAGCACGTCGGCCTCGACGAGCGGCGCGCGCGTCGTCGCCCGGAGCAGCATCCGGTGGGCGAAGTCGAACCCGACCGCCCGGTATCCCCAGCGTTCCAGCTCGTTGCACAGGTCGCCGGTCCCGCAGGCGAGATCGGCCACGAGCGCGCCGCCCGGCAGGCGGAGCTCGCCGACCGCGCGGCGCCGCCACCCGACGTCCATCCCGAACGTCATCACCCGGTTCACGAGGTCGTACCGGTCGGCGATCGCGTCGAACATGCTCCGGACCGCGCGCGCCTTCGCCTCGCCCAGCGGAAGCTCGTCCGACCTCACCCGAGCCGCTCCTCGGCCCGGTCGAGCAGCACGCGGCGGAAGTGGTTCGCGACCAGGTTCGTCGCGGCCGGGAGGAGCGTGTCGAAGGCCTCCACGAGGTGCGCCGCGGCGACCTCCTCGGAGGCCACCGTGTCGCGGATCGGCTTGCGCACGTGCTCGTCGAACAGCTCGATCGCCCGGTCGGCAAGCCCAACCATCGCGTCGTGCGCGTCGCGCGCGAGCGCGAGGAGCTCGCCGAGCGGCAGGCCGAACTCCAGCAGCCGCAGGGCCGCGCGCACCATGTCGATGTCCGCGGTCGTGTAGCGCATCTCGCCGTCCACGCGGCGGCCGAGCTGGATCCCCTCGCGCTCGACGGCCTGGATCAGGGAGGCGGGGACGCCGCTGCGCTGGGCGAACGCCTCGAGCGGTAGCAGCTCCATCTCGCCGCTCTCGCCCCGCGCGGCGGCGACCGCGGCCGCGAGGTTTGCGTCGGGGCCGCCGCGGTCGCCGTCGAGCACCCGTTTGATCGCGGCCAGCGTGAGGCCGCGGCGCTGGAGCGAGCGGATCTCCCGGATCCTGCGGGCGTGCTCGGCGCCGTACCAGGCGACCCGGCCCTCGCGCTCGGGCGGGGGCAGCAGTCCCCGGGACTGGTAGTAGCGCACCGTGTCGACGGAGACGTCGCAGGCGGTCGCGAGCTGGTCGACCCGGTACCTCACGACCCGTAACTCTACGAGTGCCCGCTCGAACCATCCAAGCGGGGCCCGGGTCCGAGCCACCGCCGCGGAGCGGGGCTCAGATCCGCTGCGAGGCGGTGATGAGGATCCGGCAGTCCTCGGTGGCCACGACCCAGACCACCGCGTGGTCCGGCGGCTGTCCCGCGCCCGGACCCTCGAGCAGGACCGCGAAGAAGGCCGGGGTCCCGCCGTATCGCGCCTGGATCAACCGGACGAGGAGGTCCGTCGGCTCATCGACGGGGGCACCGCTCGAGCGCAGGCAGTCCAGGGCGGCATCGGGGGAGGCGAGGGCAGCCGCCGGACCGCCGCCGTCCTGGTCCTCGACCCTCGCGGCCTGGGCGGCGTCCCGGGCCAGGGACCGGATCCCATCCTCGTCATAGGTCACGTCGGGCTGGCGCTCGAGCCCGGGGGCGTCCGCGGCGCCGAGCGCGGCCTCGGCCTCGGCGGCCGGAGCCTCCACGCCGGCGTCGCCCCCGGCTCCGGCCCGGAGGCCGTCGCCGTCGCCGCGCCCGAGGCTGAGCGCCACGACCGCGACGAGCGCGGCCGCCGCGGCCAGACCGGCCGCCCACTGGAACCGTTCCCAGACGACCCGGCGGCGCCGCTCGAATCGGCGGCCGGCCTCGGCGAGCACCGGACCGGTCACGCCGAACGGGACGGACTCCTCCTGCAGCGTGGCCAGGGCGGCCAGGGCCGCGCCGGCGAGCTCGAGCTCCTCCCGGCACAGGTCACACGTGGGCAGGTGCGCGTCGACCTCGGCGCGCTCGGCCTCGGTGAGCGTGCCGTCGACGTAGCCGGCCAGGAGCTCCTCGGGATGGGTCATCGGACCACCGTCCCGTCTGACGGTCCCGCGGCGCCCGGACGTTCCCCGCTCTCGCCCAAGGCCGGCCGCTCCCGCGTCCCGCCTCGTCCCGGCTCGACGCCGAGCGCCCGGGCCAGCGTGATCCGCCCCCGGTGCAGCCGCGACTTCACGGTCCCGATCGGGATCCCCAGGATCGCGGCCACCTCCTCCTGGGGCAGGTCCTGCACGTCGTGCAGGATCATCACGGCCCGGTAGTCCGGCGGGACCTGCAGGAGCGCGCGCTGCACGTCCATGGACGTGACCGCGTCCTCGGCGTGATCGGGGGCCGGGGGCGGCTCCGGTTCGGGCCGCTCCTCGTGGCCCCGGTCGAGGAGCGGAGCGCGCTGGCGCTTGCGCAGCAGGTCGTAGCACGCGTTGACGGTGACCCGGTGGAGCCAGGTGGTGAACGCCGCTTCGCCGCGGAAGGAGGAGAGCTTGCGAAGCGCCGTGAGGAAGGCGTCCTGCGTGGCGTCGCGAGCGTCCTCCTCGCGGCCGGTCATCCGCAGCGCGAGGTTGTAGACGCGGCGCTCGTGCCGCTCGACGAGGATCGCGAAGGCAGCGCGGTCCCCGGACAGGAACCGGCGGACGAGGTCCTCGTCGCGGTCGGGTCCCTCAGGCACGGCCGGCTCCCAGGACCTCCAGCTCGGCGATCACGGCGCGGTTCCCGCTCCCCGTCGGCACGACCGAGGTGATCCACACCAGGACGTACCGCCCCGAGCCCGCCAGGACCCGCTCGGTCCGCGCGGTCGTGACGATCGGCTCGCCTGCGCCGTCGACGAGCGCTCGGGGGTCGTCCCCGACCGCCAGGGCGACCGCGAAGCCGGGATGGGGGGTCGAGAGCCGGACCCCCGCGACCTCCACCGTCCGACCGAGGTCGAGCACGAGGCCCACGCCGGGTTTGTTCAGGCGGCCGTCGAAGTAGTTCTCGGACCGCCAGACCGTGACCTCGTCCCCGTCCACGGCCAGCCCGAGGTTCGCGTCGTGCTCGCGGCCGTCGCCGAAGGGGTCGAGGACGGACACGCGCACCGGCTCGACCTCGACGAGGGTCGTGTCGGGGCTCCGCACCGACGGGCCCGCGGGCGTCGGGTCGTTCGCCGGCCGGATCCCGAGGGGACCCCCGACCTCGAGCCTCCCCAGCCACAGCCCCACCGCGATCGCCGCGGCCGCGAGCACGAGGACGAGCGCGGGCGCGACGAGCCAGGTCCGCACCCAGCGCTCGCGGTGGGGTGGGGCGGCCGGCGGCCGTGGCGCCGAGGGAACGCGCGAGAAGGGTTCGAGCGCCGCCGCGAAGCTCGTCGCGTCCGGGAACCGCTCCGACGGGGCGGGGGCGAGCGCTCGGGCGACCACGCGGTCCAGCGCCCGCGGGATCTCGGGCCGGAGCGTTCGCGGGGAGCTCCGTCCCCGAGGCGGCTCCACGGTGAGGAGCTCGAACAGCAGCGCGCCGACCGCGAAGACGTCGGTCCGCCGGTCGACCGGTCCCCTGCGCTGCTCCGGCGGGAGGTCCCGGGCGCCGAGCAGACCCGCGGCCTCGGCCGGCGTCCTCGAGCCGTGCAGGGCCGCTCCGATCCCGAGGTCGGTCAGGCGGACCTCCCCGTCGGCCGTGAGGAGCACGTCGCCGGGCTCCAGGTCCAGGTGGAGCACGCCTGCTGCGTGGGCCGCCGCGAGCCCCTCGAGGACGCGGTGGGCGATGCTCGCGGCCTCGGGGATGGGACGGGGGCCGTCGCGATCCAGGATCGCGCGTGCGCTGACCCCCTCGACGTGCTCGCGTACCAGGAAGACCACCCCGTCCTGCTCGCCGGTGTCGAGGAGGCGCACGAGGGGCGGTTCCGGCAACGAGGCCACTCGCCGCACCTGCTCCCGGAGGGACCGGGTGAAGGCCGGGTCGCTCCCGAGCTCCGGCCGGAGGAGCTTCACGCTCACCGGACGACGGAGCACCCGGTCGGTGCCTCGCCAGACCATGCCGGTGGGGCTCCGTCCGAGCTCCTCTTCGAGCGCGTACCGGTCCGCGAGCAGCGAGATCGGGCGACGGGTCTGCACCCCGGCAGTCTATGTCGCGACCCGGGCCGTCCCGGGCGGTTCGGCGCGGATCGCGTCGACGTTCGTCCGCGTCGCGCCGACGGGCACCGGCCGTGGGCGCGGACGGCGTCAGCCGTCGGGCGCGCCGCTCGAGCCGGTGACCGTGATCTCGGCGAAGCTCTCGAGCAGACCGAACCGTCCGATCAGGATCGTCCCTGCCCGGTCGATCACGCTCACGGTCACGGCTCCGTCGTCGCCGATCCGGATGTTCTCGGGCAGCGCGTCCTCGTCCCGGCCGGCGATCGTCGCGAGCACCGCGCGCTTGGCGGCGCGGCGTCCGCCCCCCTCCGCCAGCGTGGTCGCTCCCGCGGCAGCCGCGTCCCGTGCGAGGTCGGTCATCCGGATGCGGCCGAGGACGATCGACGCCGCGTCGGCCACCAAGACCACGACCAGGATCGCGACGACCAGCCATAGCGCGATCAGCTTGCCGACCAGACCCCGCTCGTCTCCGATCGAACGGATCCTCACCGTCGCCACCTCGACACCAGCTGCCGTCGCACCATGTCTACCTCCTCGACCCGCAGCACCGTCGCCGCGATCAGGAAGACGACGAGCCCCGTGCCCACGGCCGTGCTCACCTGCGCGGCCTGCCGTCCCAGGGTCTCCACCCCGAACGCGTCGTCCATCAAGCGTGCCACGAGCCAGGCGCTCGCGGCCGTGAGCCCGCCGGCCACCATCGTCCGTCCGAAGCTCGAGAGCACGCGCGCGCCCTCGATCCCGTGCAGCCGGCGACGGATCAGCAGAGCGAGGGCGGCGGCGCCCGCCGCGTACGCCGCCGCGTGGCCGAGCGCCAGTCCCCTCGCGCCCAGGTCGAGGGCGAAGAAGAAGACGAGGTTCGCGACCGTGTTCAGCGCTACCGCACCGATGTTCACGAGCGCTGGGGTGCGGGTGTCCTGCATCGAGTAGTACGCGCGTAGCAGCAGCTGGAACGCGGAGAAGGGCACGAGGCCGATCGCGAAGAACACCAACACGCCGGCGACCACGTCCCCGCTCTCGGCACCGGTCACGCCGTGCTCGAGGAGCAGCCGCACGATCGGACGGGCGAGCACGACGTAGCCGAGCGATGCCGGCAGCACGATCGCCGCCGTCGCGCGCAGCCCCTGCGCGAGGAACCGCCGGAAGCCCTCGACGTCGCGTTCGGCCCAGCGGGAGGACATCGCGGGCAGGAGCGCGGTGAAGATCGACACCGCGAAGATCGCGTGAGGGAGCTGGAACAGGATGAACGCCGACGCGTAGGCCGTGTACCCGCCCTGGACCTGGTTCGCGATCACGATCACGACCAAGAGCCCGAGCTGGTTCGCGGCGACGTAGACGACCACCCAGGCGGCGAGCCGGGTGATCCGACCGATGGCCTCGTGCCGCCATCCCCAGCGCCACGCGAACCGGAACCCCGTAGCGCGGACCGATGGCCACAGCACGACGGTCATCCCGACGACGCCGAGCGTGGTCCCGATCGCGAGGACCAGCCGCTGCGCCGAGGTCGCGAGCTGCTGCGAACCGTCGGCCGGACCGCCCATCGCCGCGAACGCGGCGAAGGTGCCGATCACGATCAGGTTGTTCGTGATCGGCGCGAACATCGGCGCGGCGAACCGCCGATGCCCGTTCAGCAGTCCGGTCGCCACGGCGCCGAGGCCGTAGAAGACGATCTGCGGCATGAACCAGCGCAGGAAGAAGGTGGCGAGGTCGCGCACGGCGGCGCGTTCGGACTCCGGTACCCCGGAGGTGTAGAGGTCGACGATCCACGGCGCGAGCGCGATGCCCAGGATGGCGATCGCCGAGAGCCCGACGAGCGCGAACGTGAACAGCCGCCGGGCGACGTCCCAGGCCTGCTCGCGACCGCGGAGCTGGAGCCATTCGACGAAGACCGGGACGACGACCGAGGTCAGGATCCCGCCGAGCGCGAGCTCGTAGATGATGTTCGGCGTCACGTTCGCGATGTTGTAGGCGTCCGGGAGCCGCGACTCGGTGATGCCGAGCGCGTAGGCCATCGCGGCCAGGCGGAGGAACCCGGTCACCCGGGACAGGGCGGTCCCGACCGACATCACGGCCGTGTTGCGGACGAAGGCCTGCGTCGAGTCCTCGGGTGGGACCTCGGCCTCCTCGGGGACCTCGGGGGTCACGACGTCCGACGTGGGAGGAACCTCCTCGACCACAGCAGCAGGAGCACGAGCGCCGCGCCGGCGGTGATGATGAGCGCGGTCCGGTTGTAGGCGGTCGAGCGCACCACGATCTCCCGCTCCTCGATCAACCGACCTCCCGGCGAGAGCACCTGGACGAGGACCTGGAACCGGCCGGTGGTCTTCAGCTCCACCTGGAACCGCACGGTCTGCGAGACCCCCGGGCCGAGCTCGAGCTCGGAGGTCGCGGAGCGGCGCAGGTTCGGCGAGACGAGCCGCAGCGTGATGCGCAGGGCATCATCCGAGCCGTTCGAGACCGTGACGGGGATGCCGCTGCCGGTGCTCGAGGTGAGCGTGATCACGTCGATCGTGTCGAGCGCGATCGCGCCGAACACGCCCTCCACCGTTCCGCGGACCTCTCCGATGAACGCCATCCCCACCTCCGGCTCCGAGAGGAACCGGCGGGACTCGGCGAGCAGGAGCATCGTGTCCAGGCGCGCCGGCTCGTCGCCGTCGCCGACGAGCATCGAGCGGTAGGTGGCGACGAGCCGGCGCGCCTGCTTGAGCGCTTCGACGTAGGTCGAGCCGAACGTCCGATGGAACACCGGAGCGAGCGGGGTCGGCTCGAGGACGAGGAACGAGGCAGCGAGCTCCGCCGCGTGCACGGGTCGCAGCCAGGGGGCGCCCGCGATCCCGCGGACGAACGGGACGAAGAACGCGGGCGGCAGGGGGGCGTCCTCCGAGAGCACGATCGCGATCCCGCGCGGCTCGCCGGGCCGCTCCTGCCAGATCGAGGCGAGCTCGCCGAGCACCGCCTGCGCCGCGCGGACCGGGTCCGCGTCCGTGGAGGGGTCCTGGAGGAGCGTCATCACGGCCGGCTCGGGGACGACCGCGTCGAGCCGCCCGTCCCCGCCGATCGCGGCGATCGGAGGGCCCGCGAACCCTAGGGGCTGGGGGGTCGCGACGACGGTGCCGGGCCCGACCACCACCGTCCGGACGCCGCCGGCCACGAGCTCGCGGATCGTGGCCTCGTCGATCGCGGCTCCCGGCGGACGCAGGACGTCAGCTCGCGGGATCGTCTCGAGCGTCTCGGCGACGAGCTCCCGCCCACGCTGGAGCTGGATCGAGAGGTCCCGGGCAAGGCCGCCCGAGAGCAGCGAGGGGAGCTCGGGGACGGAGAACGGCAGGGCGGTCACCGCGACGTTGGGCGCATCGGCGATCGCGCGGAGGTCCTCGAGCGCGGCCTCGGCGAAGGCGCTGGCGCCCTGGCCGGGCGGGACCTGACGGATCCCGCCCCCGTCCGCGACCTCGTACCCGTCGCGCATCCGCGCGAGCTGGATCAGCAGGGTGGGGGAGACGGCCAGGTCCAGGTCCGGCCGCACCGGACCCGTCGCGAGCTCGAGCAGGGCGCGGATCTGGGCCGCGAGGCGGCCACCGGGCGCGAGCGCCCCTTCGAGAGCCGTCGAGGTGAACACCCCGTCGGGCCCGAAGGCGATCGGGTGGTCGAGGACGAAGGTCACCGACAGGTTCAGCGGCTGCTCGGGCTGTCGCACCAGGAAGACCGCCGGCGTCCGGAGGGCCGCGAGGGACGTGAAGCCGCTGCGCAGCTCCACCTTCAGCGGGTACACGCCGGACTGGTCGGGGTCGATGCCGGGCGAATCGAGCGGGAGCTCGATCTCGAAGTCGCGCGGCACCCCCGGCTCGAGCACGCCCTCGCGCGCGAAGGTCTCCGCGTCGATCACGAACCCGCGGTCCTGCGACAGGGACTCCTCGTAGGCGGTCCGCGTGATCAGCCGCCCGAACAGCGACACGCCGATCGACAGCTCGCCGATCGGCGCGTCGTCGAGGTTCTCGGCCCGGAACCGGAGCGTGAGCAGGCGGTCGCTCGTCGAGTTCCACGGGGTCTGCGACAGCAGCGTGAGCCGGACGGGGGTCTCGAGCTCCTGCGCCGAGGCGAAGACCGGCGGCAACGCGAGCACGCCGACGATCGCTGGGAGCAGGAAGACGAGCCGTCGCATGGTCGGCCGCGCCATCGTACCCCTCACGCGAGCTGCTCCGCGGCGCGCTGGAGGACCTCGCGTTCGCCGCGGTAGGCGGCCCGCTTCCGCGCCGCCCGGAGCGGGAACCAGCGGACCTCCTCCATCTCCTGGTCGTGCCTGTCGATGTCGCCGCCGGTCGCTCGCATCAGGAAGAACCGGACCTGCTTGCGGACGCGCACGCCCTCCCACACGTAGAAGTACCGGATCGTGCCGAGGTCGCCCTCGATCTGCGCCTCCAGGCCCGTCTCCTCCAGGACCTCGCGCAGGGCGGCCGATTCGGGGGACTCGTCGGGCTCGATCGCCCCCTTCGGGAGCCCCCACGCGAGCTCCCCCCGCCGCGTCCTGCGGGCCGCGAGGGCGACCTCGACCGCGTTGCCCTGGCGCCGGTACACGACGCCCCCGGCGGACGCCTCGTGGCGCGTCCGCATCATCGGCGGCCCCGGAAGGACCCCTCCCTATACTGGGCGGGCGTGCTCGACCGGATCATCGACTTCCTGGCTCCCTACCTCGACGTCCCGTGGGGGTACATCATCGTGGGCCTCGCCACGTTCCTCGAGAACTCGGTGGGGGCCGGGGTCATCGTGCCCGGCGAGACCTTGGTCATCGTCGGCGGATTCTATGCTCGGATCGGACACCTCTCGCTCCCGGTGGTCTCGCTGGTCGCCGTGGTGGGCGCGGTCCTCGGCGACAACCTCGGGTACTGGATCGGGCGCCGGTACGGACGCGGGTTCCTCGAGCGCCACGGCCGCAGGCTCCTGGTGACCCCGGAGCGCCTGATCACGGCCGAGCGCTACTACGCGGCCCACGGCGGCAAGACCGTGTTCTTGGGCCGGTTCATCCCGGTGGTGCGCAGCGTCGGGTTCATCGTGGCCGGCGTCGCGCACATGCGCTGGAAGCGGTTCGTGCTCCACGACCTGGCCGGCGCCCTGATCTGGGGGGTGGGGCACTCGGTGCTCGGGTACGTGCTCGGGGCCAGCTACGAGCGCTGGGAGCGCTACGCGACCCCGGTGGGGCTCGGCCTGCTCGTGCTCCTCCTTTCCCTGATCGGGGTCTCAAAGATCGTCGCGGCGCGCCGAAAAGTGAAGGAGGAGATCGAGGAGATCGAGGAGGAGCTCGAGCACGAGCGCGAGCTCCAGCCGGAGGGGAACGAGGACCGACCGTGGACGTGACCGAGCTGCTGCGACACACCGTGGAGGAAGGGGCGAGCGACCTCCACATGAAGGCTGGCAACGTGCCGTTCGTCCGCGTGGACGGGGAGCTCCGTCCGGCGCCGTTCCCCGTGCTCTCCGCGAACGACACCGTGGGCGCGGCGATCGCGCTGATGCCCGAGCACAAGCGGAAGGAGTTCGAGGCGACGAACGAGGCCGACTTCGGCTACACGATGGCGGGCGTGGGGCGTTTCCGCGTGAACGTCTTCCGCCAGCGCGGGATGGTCGGCCTCGCGATCCGGCGCGTCCGGTCGGAGATCCCCACGCTCGAGGAGCTGCTGCTGCCTCCCGTGCTCGCCGAGCTCGCCGATTCCGCACGCGGCCTGGTCCTCGTGACCGGACCCACGGGGACGGGGAAGACCACCACGATCGCCGCGATGATCGGGCACATCAACCGGACCCGGCGCGCGCACATCGTCACGATCGAGGACCCGATCGAGGTGGTCCACGACGACGACCGCGCGATCGTCCAACAGCGGGAGATCGGGCTCGACACCGCCTCGTACGCGGCCGCGCTCAAGCACGTGATCCGCCAGGATCCCGACGTGGTCTTCGTGGGGGAGATCCGCGACCCCGACTCGGCGCTCTCGGCGATCCAGGCGGCCGAGACCGGTCACCTCGTGATCTCCACCCTCCACACGATCGACGCGACCGAGACGATCAACCGCCTCCTCGACCTGTTCCCGCCCCAGCAACAGCGCGAGGTCCGGTCCTCGTTCGCCGGGGCCCTTCGGGGCATCGTGTCCCAGCGCCTCGTGCCCCGGGCCGACGGGAGGGGCCGCGTCGCGGCGGTCGAGGTGCTCGTGGCGACGGGCCGCGTGTACGAGCGCATCATCGACCCCGAGGCGACGATCGAGATCCGCGACGTGATCGCCGAGGGCGAGTACTACGGGATGCAGACCTTCGACCAGGCCCTGGTCAAGCTGGTGCGCGAGGGACTCGTCACCGAGGAGGACGCCCGCCGCGCCTCGACGAACCCGCACGACTTCGTCCTCGCGCTCCGCGGCGTGCTCACACGGGGCGGCACGCCCGTCGTCGAGGCGACCTCCTAGGGCTCCTCGCCCGCCGCGCGCCGCGCCGTCCGCTCCATCGGGTGCCGCCGGTAGCCGAACGGGATCGCGAGCGCGAGGTAGACCGGGCCGAACAACGGCCCGAGCAGCATGAACTGCCGGATGTGGTGCTGCTCGTGCGCGAGCAGGCGCCCCTCGAGCGGCCGGGCCGAGACGATCACGAACCCGATCGTCATCGCGGTGCGGTGGAACCGCCGGAGCAGGCGCGTGACCCCGCGCGGGCCGCGGTCGAACGCGATCGCGCCCCCGACGATCCGCGGCCGCTGGAAGGTGAGCGCCCCGACCAGCAGCCCCGCCAGCGTGTTCGGCAGGGTCCAGAAGAACCCCAACAGCTCGAGCGCGCTCATGGGGCGACGGTACCGCAGCCGCGCGGGGGCCCGGGGGTATCCTGGCCCGGTCATGGCCAAGCCGACGCGCCCGGACGCTGGCGCGCTGCTCGAGGTCCCCCCCGTCGCCCGAGAGCTGGGCGAACGCTTCCGCCTGGCGGGGCACGAGCTGTTCCTCGTCGGCGGCGTCGTGCGGGACGTCCTGCTCGGGCGGGTTCGCGAGGACGGGGAGCTCGACCTTGCCACCGACGCGGTGCCGCACGAGACCATCAAGGTCCTGCGGGGGTGGACGGACCGCCACTACCTGGTCGGCGTGCGGTTCGGGACCGTGGGGGCCCGCAAGGGCGACGTGCGCCTGGAGATCACCACGTTCCGAGCCGAGGTCTACGCGCCCGAGCACCGCAAGCCCGCGGTCACGTTCGGGACGGACCTGCACACCGACCTCTCGCGTCGGGACTTCACGGTGAACGCGATGGCCGTTCGCCTGCCCGGGGGCGAGTTCGTCGACCCGTTTGGCGGGGTGAAGGACCTCGCCGCCCGGCGCCTGGACACGCCGCTCGACCCCGAGGTCGCCTTCTCCGACGACCCGCTGCGGATGCTCCGCGCGGCGCGGTTCGTCTCGCAGCTCGGCCTGTCTCCGGCGCCGCGCGTGCTCGAGGCGATCGGGCGGATGCGCGAGCGCCTGTCGATCGTTTCGGCCGAGCGGATCTCCGACGAGCTGTCGAAGCTCCTGCTCGGCGCCGAGCCGGCGAAGGGGCTCGAGCTCGCCGTCGAGACCGGCCTGGCCGAACTGTTCCTGCCCGAGCTGCCCGCCCTGCGTCTCGAGCAGGACCCGGTCCAGCGGCACAAGGACGTGCTCCACCACACGTACGCGGTGGTCGAGCGGTGCGAGCCGGACCTCGTGCTGCGCCTGGCGGCCCTGCTCCACGACGTCGGCAAGCCGCGGACCCGGCAGATCACGCCGGAGGGGGTGAGCTTCCACCACCATGAGGTGGTCGGCGCGCGGATGGCCCGCGAACGGCTCCAGGCGCTCCGGTTCCCCGCCGCGGTCGTCGAGGATGTCGCGAAGCTCGTTGAGATGCATCTGCGCTTCCACGGCTACAGTGGGTGGACCGACAGCGCGGTGCGCCGCTACGTCCGCGACGCCGGCCCGCTGCTCGACCGCCTGAACCAGCTCACGCGCGCCGACTGCACGACGCAGAACCGGTTCAAAGCCAAGAAGCTCGAGGCCCTCCAGGACGACCTCGAGGAGCGGATCGCGCGCCTGGCCGAGGAGGAGAACCTCGAGCAGATGCGGCCGCCGCTCGACGGCCGGCAGGTGATGGAGCACCTGGGCATCCCGCCGGGACCGGACGTCGGGCGAGCCCTCGAGCACCTCCTCGAGCTGCGTCTGGAGCGCGGACCGATCACCGAGGAGGAGGCCTACGGCCTGCTCGACGCGTGGGCGGCCGAGCTGGGCCTCCGCTAGGGGGCGGGGTGGTCGACGTCCGCATCGGCCTGACCGCGGCCGCGGTCGCCGAGCGCGTCGCGCGCGGGCAGATCAACGACGTCCCCGCGGCGCCCTCGCGCACGGTGCGCGAGATCGTCCGCGCCAACGTCCTGACGCGGTTCAACGCACTGCTCGGCTCGCTGCTGGTCGTGATCCTGATCGTGGGGCCGATCCAGGACGCGCTGTTCGGCGGGGTGCTGATCGCGAACGCCGCGATCGGGATCCTCCAGGAGCTGCGGGCCAAGCGGACGCTGGACCGGCTCGCGGTCCTGACGGCGCCGGCGGCGCGGATCGTGCGCGAGGGGACCGTCCGGGAGATGCCGGTCTCCGCGGTCGTGCTCGACGACGTGCTCGAGCTCCATCCGGGGGACCAGGTCGTGGTCGACGGGGCGGTGCTCGAGGCGAGCGGGCTCGAGGTGGACGAGTCGCTGCTGACCGGCGAGTCGGAGCCGGTGGTCAAGCGCGCGGGCGACGAGGTGCTGTCGGGCTCGTTCGTCGCCGCCGGGAGCGGGCGGTTCCGGGCCACGCGCGTGGGCGCCGAGGCCTACGCCGCGCAGCTCGCCGAGCAGGCCCGGCGCTTCACGCTGACGCGGTCGGAGCTCCGCACCGGGATCGACCGGATCCTTCGGATCGTCACCTGGCTGCTGGTCCCCACGGCGATCCTCCTCCTGGCCAGCCAGCTCCGCTCGAACGCGGGCCTGCGCGAGGCGCTTCGCGGCTCGGTCGCCGGCACGGTCGCGATGGTCCCCGAGGGGCTCGTGCTGCTGACCAGCGTGGCGTTCGCGGTCGGCGTGGTGCGGCTCGCGCGCCGGCGGGTGCTGGTCCAGGAGCTGCCGGCCGTCGAGGTCCTCGCGCGGGTCGACGTGCTGTGCATCGACAAGACCGGCACGCTCACCGAGGGGCACCTCGCCGTCGAGGAGGTCGAGGTGCTCGGCGAGGGTGCGGCCCACCGCGAGGCGCTCGCGGCGCTCGCCGCGGCCGACCCGCACCCGAACGCGACGCTGCGGGCGATCGGCGAGGCGTTCCCCGACGGCGGGCGCACCGGCTGGGCGCCCGTCCGGGCGGTGCCCTTCGCGTCCGCCCGGCGGTGGAGCGCAGCGGCCTTCGGCCCCCATGGGGCCTGGGTGCTGGGGGCCCCCGAGGCCCTCGTGCCCGACGGCTCGACGCCCGTGCGTGGCCGGGCGCTCGAGCACGCGGAGGCGGGCCGGCGGGTCGTCCTGCTCTCGCGGACCGAGGCGCTGCCCGACGGCGAGCGCTTGCCGGAGCGCCTGGAGCCCGTGGCGTTCGTGATCCTTGGCGACCGGGTCCGCGAGACCGCCTCGCGGACCCTGGCCTACTTCGCGCGCCAGGGCGTCCGGGTGAAGGTGATCAGTGGCGACCACCCCGCCACGGTCGCGGCGGTCGCCCGGCGGGTGGGCGCGGAGGGGGCGGACGACCCGGTGGACGGGGCCGCGCTCCCCGAGGACCCGGAGGCGCTGGAGCAGGTGCTGGAGGAGCGCTCGGTGTTCGGGCGGATCGGGCCGCAGCAGAAGCGGGCGATGGTCGGCGCGCTGCGCTCGCGCGGCCACGTCGTGGCGATGACCGGCGACGGCGTGAACGACGTGCTGGCGCTCAAGGACGCGGACATCGGCGTGGCGATGGGCTCGGGGAGCTCGGCCACGAGGGCGGTGGCGCAGCTCGTGCTGCTCGATTCCACCTTCGACGCGTTGCCCTCGGTGGTGGGGGAGGGGCGGCGGGTGCTCGGGAACATCGAGCGGACCTCGAACCTGTACGTCACGAAGACCGCCTACGCGATGCTGATCGCGCTCGGCGTCGGGGTGGCCGGCCTCCCGTTCCCGTTCCTGCCTCGGCACCTCACGCTGATCGGATCGCTCACGATCGGGATCCCCTCGTTCTTCCTCGCCCTCGCGCCGAACCGCGAGCGGTCCCGGCCGGGGTTCCTCGCTCGGGTGTTGCGGTTCGCGGTCCCGGCCGGGACCCTCGCGGCGGCGGCGACGTTCCTCGCCTACGTGCTCGCGCGCGACGAGCCGGGGGTGTCGCTCGCCGAGGCACGGACGGCCGCGACCATGGTCCTGCTGTGGATCGGGTTCCTCGTGCTCTCGGTGATCGCGGCTCCCCTCACGCGGTGGAGGCTCGCGCTCGTGTGGGCGATGCCGGCGCTGTTCGTGCTCGCCCTGCTCGTCCCGGAGGCCCGGACGTTCTTCGCGCTGCACCCCCCGCCGCTGATCGTGTGGCTGGCGGGGTTCGGGATCGCGGCGCTCGTCTGGTCGCTCGCGCGGCTGCTGCTGCCTCCCGAGCGTCCGGTCGGCCCTGGCCTCCCACCGCCCCCGCAGGATCTCGCTTAGCCGAGTCCGCCGATCCGCGAAGGCGGCCACACGATCACGAAGGCCCGCCCCACGACCTTGTCGATCGGCACGAACCCGAGCCCGTAGCGGCTGTCGGAGGAGTTCGAGCGGTTGTCTCCCATCACGAACAGGGAGCCGGGCGGCACGTGCGTCTCGGGGAAGTCGCCGGTCGCCTCGCGCGCCTCCGGTGTCAGGTAGGGCTCGTCGATCGGCTCGCCGTCGATGTACACGACGTCCTCGCGGATCTCGATCGTCTCGCCGGGCAGCGCGATCACGCGCTTGATGAAGTCCTCGTTCTCCGGCTGGGCGAGCCCGATCCCCTCCCCGAGCCAGTGGAGGAACCCACCGATCAGGCCCCGGTCCGGCACCTGGGCCGGGTCGGGGTTCTCGAACACGATCACGTTGCCACGGCCGACGTCGGAGAGGTCGTAGACGAGCTTGTTCACGAAGACGCGGTCGCCGACCTCGAGCGTGGGCACCATCGAGGCCGAGGGGATGAAGAAGGCCTGGATCAGGAAGGTCTTGATCAGGATCGCCGCGGCGAAGGCCACGAGCACGAGGAACGGCGTCGAGCCGATGAAGCGCCGGGAGCGGGACGTCGGGGACGCCAGCGCGCCGCGGTCGGCGATCGGTCCCTCCTCGGCGATCGTCCGAGTCGCCGGGTCGCGGGCTTCGGTCTCGGCCATGTCGTGCCAGCCTACCCGCGGGCAGCGGTTCCGACGCGCCGCCGGAGGATCCGTCGCCCTTGCTCGAGCGCGAGCGCGAGCGCCGTCGTGACGGCGAGGTTCCCCGTCCACGCCCCGAGCATCCCGGCGACCACGGCGACCGCGAGGGACGCCCCTCGGAGGTCGGCCACGAGCCAGGCGTGCCGCAGCCCGGCGTAGGCGAGGAACGCCGCCAGGACCCAGACCGGGATCAGGCCGAGGATCGCGGGCACCTGCGCGGCGAAGAACAGGCCCAGGATCAGGAACGTCGTGCCGAGCAGCAGGTTCATCGCGGCCGTCCGCGCGCCGAGCCGGACGTGGGCGGTGAGGCCTCCAGCGCCGTGGCACATCGGCATGCCACCCAGGACCGCCGCGACCGCGTTCCCGGTCCCGGCCGAGAGGCAGACACGCGAGGGCGTCACGCGGTCCGCGCGCGGGCCGAAGTACCCGTGCGCGAGGTCGTTCACGGCCACCACGGCGTTCCCGAACGTGAGCGGCAACTGCGGGATCACGAGGAGCACGAACGCCGTGCCGAACGCGGCGACGGGCGGCAGACCGAGCGTCGGCAGGGAGAGGCTCGGCGCGGCGAGCTCGGGGCGGGTCGCCAGAAGCGTGACGAGCAGCCCCGCGCCGAACAGGACCAGGGCTAACCCGTACCGCCGGCGCTGGGCCGCGAACGCCACCGCCGCGAACGCCACCGCCGCCAAGACGATCGGCCAGGGCGAAGCGGGGGTGCCGGCGAAGACCTCCGGCGGGTCGGAGACGAGTCGGACCGAGGTGACGACGAGCAGGAGGCCGACACCGAGCTGGAGGGCTCGCACCACGGGCTTGACGAACAGCCGCGCCACCGCGTCGGCGACGTGGCCGATCGAGAGCAGGAGCAGGAAGGCCCCGAGCTCCAAGCCCGCGGCGTGGACCACGTCGGGCGACAGCTCCCGGGCGACCGCGACCGCGGTGAGCGCCTTCAGCGGCTGGACCGGGAACGGGATGCGGAAGGCGGCGCCCGCGCCGATGACGAGCAGCCCCGCGCAGACGAAGACCGCCCCGGCGTCGAGGCCGTTCACGAGGATCAGCGCCGCGGAGAGCGGGACGAGGACGCCCAGGTCCGCCACGGCCCCCGCGGCGTCGCCGAGGGCGGGGCGGAGCGCGCGCGCGGTGGTCGACCCGCTCACCCGGAGAGCTCGACGGTGACGTTGGTCGCCTTCACCGCGGCGACCACGGCCATCCCGGGCTCGAGGCCGAGCTGGTCGGCGGCCTCACGCGTGATCAGCGAGAGGATCCGGTGGGGGCCCGCAACGATCTCGACCGTGGCGGCGACCCCGTCCTTCTTCACCTCGACCACGATGCCCGGGAACCGGTTCCGCGTGCTCTGGGCGGCGATGGGGGTGCGCTCGACGCGTTCGGCGAGCAGCCGGGCGACCTCCGAGCCGGGCACGCGCCGCTGCCCGCCCGCGGTCCGGGTGGTTCGCAGGAGCCCCTCCCGCTCCCAGCGGCGGAGCGTCTCGACCCGGACGCCGAGCGCCGCGGCCGCCTCCCCGATCCGGTAGTCGGCCATCGCCCGCACAACCTACCAGCATCAGGCGTGACAACGCCAGGGAAAGTTCCCGCGAAACGTCGTGAACCTAGCGAACGGGCCAAGCCGCCGCCGGCGGCTCCCGGCCGAGGGGCGGCACCCCGCCCGTCGCCGCTCCGTCCGAGAGCAGGGCGAGGGCGACGAGCCCGACCGCCTGCGCGTACGTCGAGCCAAGCAGCAGGCCCGAGACCAGGACCAGCACGAGCCCGATGCTCCGGTGCCGGTGTCCACGGAACCAGCCGAGCGCCGCGGCCAGGAACCCCCAGAGCGCAAGGGCGTACAGCCACACCGGCAGGAACAGGCGGAGTCCCACGGTCCAGAGCACCAGGATCCCGGTGACCGCCCCGTTCGCCCACCAGCCCGTGAGGAGCGCGCCGGCCGGGGGGGCGGAGATGAGGAGCGGACCCGCCCTGGGACCGTCGCAAGCGACCCACGCCGCGAGCGCCAGCAGGGCGGCCGCGACCACCAGCCACTCGGCCGCGAGCTGCGCGGCGACGCCGCCGCCGGTCGAGGCCCCCGTGAGCCGGACGCCGTCGGCCGTCAGCCCCGCGTAGGACGAGAGCAGGAAGCACGCGGCGACGACCGCGACGAGGACGCGCCGGAGCGGATGGGCGCGACCCCGGACGAAGGGGGCCGCGAGTGCCACGACCGCCAGGCCGAACGTCAGCCGCGCGGTCGGGCCGAGCTGCTCGACCCCGGCCACGCGCACGATGACCGAGGACAGGAGGAACGCGCCGAGCGCGAGGGCGGCGTTCGTGCGGCCGGCCCGCCACGCCCGGATGCCCAGGAGCGCGAGCGCGGCCGCCGCCAGGACCGAGGCGAGGTCCAGCGCGTACGAGCCGAGCGCGGTGAGCGCCGCGTAGACGGTTCGGAACGGGCCGTCCTTCGGGATGTAGACGCCGACCCGGTAGAACATGCGGACCAGCACGAGCTCGAGGAGGCCGGCCACCGGGAGGGCCAAGAGCACCGTGGCCAGCGCGGGGTCCGTCCACCGACGTTCGGTGCCGGAGCGCTCGGCCCCCGCGGCCGCCTCCAGGGCGGGTGGCCGCTCGACCCGCACGCGGACGGTCACCGTCCGGCCCTCGGCAGGTCGAGCGCCACGATCGTCGCGATCGCCACCCACGCCCCCAGGACGAGGAGCAGCGGCCACTCGGGGAAGCCGCCCGTTCCGAGCGGCTCGGGCTCGACGTCCAGGGCGATGAAGTTGGCGACCGACTTCATGCCGTCTCGTTCCTCCGCCGCGCCGTCCCAGATCGCGAACGCGACGTCGGTCCACGTGTCGCGGCGGAGCCGCACGTTGCCCTCACGCCCGACCTCGAGCGGGCGCGTGAAGACCACGCGCCAGACGCCCTCCCGCCACTGCCCCCACCCGGCGACCTGCGCGAACGGGTCGGCCGTCAGGGTGCCGAACCCGCCGGCGATCAGGTTATCGACCGCCGAGCGGCGGTCGGTCTGCGAGAAGGGATTGTCGGCCTCGAGCCCCGGCTGGAACAGGGGGTCGTCGGGGAACGGGTACGCGTCCACGACGGCGTTCGGGTACGTGTGACGGACCGACCCCCGGTAACCGCGGTTCACGTCGGCCTGCCAGGCCGCGCGCCACTGCCAGATGTTCACCTCGGCGGTCGGGTCGCCCATGCAGAAGGCCGGGACCCGCGTGCCCCCGGCGGCGGGGAACTGCACCGCGACCGCGTCGGTGAAGTCCTCGGTGCGACCCAGGGACCGGTCGGCGGAGGGATCGGACCACTCCACCAGCAGGAACAGCGTCTGGCCGTCGTGCACCGCCCGGGCCGACATCGTGGAGCCGCGCCCGCCCATCGGAGGCGTCACGGTCTGGGCGGAGACCGGGATGTCGATCTGCGGGAGGCCATCCCAGAAGGGGTCCCACGGCTCGGCGGCCGGGACCTCCTCGTCGGTCTCGTTCGCCGTGAGCACCGCCTCCTGGGAGGCGGCCAGGCGCGTCCCGGTGGTCGTGAGGAACAGCGCCGCCGCCGCGCAGAGCAGCAGCGTCAGGGAGCCGGGGCGCGAGCGCGGGCGCCTCACGGCTCCACCTCGCACAGGGAGGGCGCCGCGTCCGGGCCCGGTGACGGCCCGGGTTCGGGAACGGCCTCCGCCGGGATCGCGAGCCCGTGCCGATCCGCCTCCGCCCGCAGGAGCCGCTCCGTGGTCCGGGCGACGGCCGCGTAGGGCCCGCGCGCCGCCAGGGCCTGGACGCGGGCGGCGAACGCCGGGATCCACCGCAGCGCGTGATCGCGCAGGAAGGAGACCTCGGCGTCGCGGCAGACCCGGGCGTTCGCCGGGTCGTCGTGGGCCCGGGCCCACGCCTCCTTGTACGTGACGACGTGCAGGAACTCGAGCTCGACGGCGACGTGGTCGGGCCGTTCTCCCCGCTCGGAGAGGCCGAACGCGCGGTAGAACCCGGCGATGTCCACGAGGATCGAGCTCTGACGCCAGATGTCCCGCGGGCCGTGGTCGGTCTCGTACATCGGGCAGTCCGTGGAGTGGACGTGCGTGAACACGTCGCGGTACGCCGACTCCAGGGAAGCGATCTCGGCGTCCTCGAACGCCCGCGCGACCGATCGGAACCCCCGGCGCACCTCGGCCGGCAACGAGGGGAGCACCCCCAGGACCAGTGGGAGATCCTCCTCGCGCAGGTGGCCGATCGACCCGGCGGTCGGGTAGGCGAGCGCCTGGGAGAGGGTCCGGTACGCGAGGCTCCGGCCCAGCAGCTCGGCCCCGGTCCGATCGGTGCGCACCGCCGTGCTCATCGCGCCACCTCAGATCGAGTTCGGGTACTTCGCCGGCCGCTTGTAGAACGGCTCGACGACGGACAGGTTGGCGACCTCGTTCCCCCGGCTGTCGTAGCCGATCACCGTGTCGTCGTACATCGACCACGGGCGTCCGGCGATCACCGCGTCGCGGACCTTGGGGCCGCGGCGGATCTCGTACCGGAAGATGATCCGCTGCGTCGCCCGGAAGAGCTGGAGCACCGCGAGGAGCTCGCGGGGCGGGGCCAGGTACGTCTCGATCGCCTCGTCGACGCCCGGCCCGAACATCTGGTGGAGGTACTCGCGCGGGACCCATCGCGGCGGGATGTAGTAGCCGTTGGGCTGGGTGCCGAACTGCGGGTACAGGGGGAGCGCCACCTTCGCGATCTTCACCAGGTAGTACAGGGGGTTCTCGGGATCCTCGCGCCAGTCACCGGTCTCCGGGTCCACCTCGACGAGCCCCTGCATCCGGATCTTCCCCGGGCACACGGCCATGCACCGGGTCTCCATCGGGATGCCCTCGGTGAGGGGGTCGGTGCCCTCGACCCGCGGGTAGCACCCGATGCACTTCTCGGACACGCGCGTGGTCGCCCGGTACATCGGCTTCTTGTACGGGCACTGCTCGACGCACTTGCGGTACCCGCGGCACCGTTCCTGGTCGATCAGGACGATGCCGTCCTCCGGCCGCTTGTAGATCGCGTTCCGCGGGCACGCGGCCAGGCACGCCGGGTACGAGCAGTGGTTGCACAGCCGCTGGAGGTAGAAGAACCACGGCGTGTGCCGGGGCAGGTCGGTCCCGGCCCCGAAGTCGAACGGCTTGCTCCTCGGTCCGGCCGCGGTGTCCTCGCCGATGTTCGGGGAGCACCATTCGGCGTCCGCCGGCAGGTACCCCAGCGCCTCGTCGGTGCGCCCGGCGTCCCTGGCGGCCTCGAAGATCGTCTTGCCCCGGAACCGGCCGTACGGGCCGCCGTCGCCCGCCGCGTCCCACACCTGTCCGCCGGGGTTGGCCTGCTCCAGGAGCGCGAGGATGCGCACGTCCCAGCCCTGCGGGTACCCGCCGTAGGGCTTGGTCTCGACGTTGTTCCACCACATCAGCTCCTGTCCCTCGGAGAAGGTCCAGGTCGACTTGCAGGCCATCGTGCAGGTCTGGCACGCGAGGCAGCGGTTGATGTTGAAGACGAACGCGAACTGTCGCTCCGGGTACGCGGGATCGAATCGGTAGTACATGTCGCGGCCGAGCTGCCAGTTCCGCACCTCAGGCATCCGGCTCGCCCCCCAGGGTCCGGTCGATCAGCTCCAGGATCCGCTCCTCGCCGAGCTCCTCGTAGGCGTCGTGGGCGGCCGCGTAGAAGGGCTTGCGGAACATCGTGAGGATCCGCTTCGGGGGCCACCCCATCAGCGCGTACTCCTCGACGAACGTTCGGGCCATCTCCTCGAGCGCCCCGCGGTCGACCGGCCGATCCAGGACGACGCCGACGATCTCCATCGGGTCCTCGCCGTCGGGGTCGCGGTACGGGCTCATGCCTTCCTCACCCGGACGAACCCACCCTGGAGGTACGTGAGCATCGCGTCGTCCTCGCCCGCCGGCGTGATCCCGGTGCGGGCGGGGGTCCAGATCCCCTTGCCCTCGAGCCCGCCGGCCTCCGCGAACGAGACCTGGACGAGCGTCTCCTTCGGCACCGTGTTCACGGCGTGGTTGTCGGGCTCGTACCCGAACACGAAGTGCATCGCGTCCTTCGACTTGTGGAACAGGTGATCGGTCTGGTGCATCGGCATCGACCAGTCGCGGGTCAGCGACTGGTGGGAGCCGTACCGGAAGTTCGACTGGTACCCCGTGTCCTTCGAGATCGCGCGCCCGTCCGGCCGGGACTCGTGCGCGCGGACCGTCTTCTCGGTGGCGATGAACGGCGCGTGCTTGATCATGACCACGTTGTAGGGGTAGGCGGGGTTGTACTTCACGCGGATCTTGAGCCGGGCGACCTTGTAGAACCAGTCGTCGGGCTTCCAGCCACGGTACGGGCGGTCGGCGGGGTTGGCGTCGACGAAGACGTAGTCGCCGTCGGCGATCCCGAGGTCCTTGGCGGCCTCGGGGTTCATGTGCATCTGGTGGTCGCCGACGCCCGGCATCCGCCGGTCGACGCGGTACGGATCGCCGAAGTTGTTCGCCCAGATGAAGTGCCAGTCGGTCACGCTCCACTGCGAGTGCACGCTGTGCCGGGTCTTCGGGGTGAGGACGTAGAAGCGGAGGCCCTTCTCCCACAGCGGGTTCGTCGTCCGCTTGACCTCCTCCCAGGACAGCTTCACGTTGCGCACCGTGCGTTCGTCCCAGCCCTCGTGGTCCCAGGGGATCCCGTAGTCCTCCGGGCGGATCAGCGGGTTCGTCGAGACGATCACGTTCGGCAGGTAGGGGGTCGCCTCCGGGCCCTCGCGGTGGACGACGAAGTTCTCGCCGTACTCGATCGCCTCGGGGATGTCCGTGTAGGCGTTCAGCCGGCCGGTGTCGGTGTAGAAGGGCAGGTCGTCGTGGATCTGCTCGTAGAACGGCACCCGCGGATAGGTGCGGAACATCATCAGGGCCGCGCCGGGCTCCCCGTAGCCGCCCGACATCAGCTCGTCGTAGTCGTAGTCGGCGGTGGTGGCCGAGCCTCCGAGCAGGCGCTTCAGGTAGACCTCGCGCTTGCCCTCGAGCTCGAACCTCCAGTGGTTCGCGAAGCGCTCGTCGCCGGTCGCCTCGGTGAGCGCCTGCGCCACCCCGGCCATGATGGCCATGTCGTCCTTCGTGTCGCCCACGGGCTCGATCCCGCCCTTCCAGATCTGGAGGAACGGGTTCGAGCACGAGGCGGTGACCTCGACGTCCCGGAACTCCATCCACGAGTTCGCGGCCAGGATCACGTCGGCGTACTCGCAGGACGAGGTCATCTCGATGTCCTGCGAGACGATCGTGTCGATCTTCGGATCGACGTTGAACAGCATGTCGTAGGCGTGCTTGGCGTTGTTCAGCAGGTTCACGTTCGTGAACCACAGGACCTTCGTGGGCGTGGGCATGTGGGTGGCGCCCGTGAAGACCCTGCGCCCGTACTTCGGCGTGTCCACGACGAGCGGGCGGTCCCCGTGGTTCCAGTACGCGGGCTCTTCCCCCTTGGCCCGCTTGGTGATCGTGATGTCCTTCGGCGACGCGTGCTCGTCGAGGTTCTGCGCGAACGGATCCTCGTAGAACCATCCGTTGATGCCCGGTCCGCTCCAGTTCGTCTCCTGGAACAGGGCCGACTTGTAGTTGCCGGCCCAGGAGTGCACGCCGGCGCCGGGGACGCCGAAGTTGCCGGTGAGCATCAGCGGAAGGTGGAACGAGCGGTTGGCCTCGGTCGCGTGGAACCAGTGGTTGATGCCCTCGCCGAGGTGGATCGCGACCGGCTTCAGCGTGGCGATGTCGTCCGCGAGCCGGCGGATCAGGTCCGTGGGCGCGCGCGTGATGTCCGCGACGGTGTCGAGGTCGTAGTCGCGCAGGTGGAGCCGATACAGCTCGAACAGCGGCGCGACCTCGATGCTCGTCCCGTTCAGGAGTCGGAGCTCGAACCGACCCTCCAGCACGGGATCCACCGTCATGCGCCGTCCGACGTCGTCGCGGGTGATCGCCGCCGGCTCGCCGGTCCGGGAGTCGATCACCACGAAGTCGTGGAGCCGTTCGTAGTCCTCCTCGGTCAGCCCCTGCTCGCGGAAGCTCGGGCCGTCCGGCCGCAGCCTCTTGCGGTATCCGGGGAACAGGTCGGCGGGATCCAGTCGCGTCAGCGTGTCGGTGCGCACCAGGATCGGGAGGTCGGTGAAGCGCTTCACGAAGTCGGCGTCGTAGCGCCCCCCGTCCATCAGGAGCTTCGTGATCCCGAGGAACAGGGCGGTGTCGGTCGCTGGCCGGACCGGGATCCAGTAGTCGGACTTCGTCGCCGGCGGCGAGTACTCGGGCGCGATCGTGACGATCTTCCCGCCGCGCTCCATCACCTCGTGGAACCAGTGCGACTCCGGCATCTTGTTCTCGACGAGGTTCTTCCCGACCTGGATGTGGAGCATCGAGTACCGCAGGTCGTTGAAGTCCACGTCCGAGTTCTGCAGGCCGTGGACGAAGGGAAGCCCGGGCGCCTGATCCCCGTGCCACGTGTAGTTCGACCAGTTGCGCCCGCCCAGCGCCTCCTCCGGACCGACGCCCCGGACCCGCGCGTCGAGCAGCGCGAGCATGTTGTTGAACCGGTACATGCCGTACTTGCCGAGCACGCCCAGCAGGCCCATGCCCCCGCGCATCTTGATCGTTCGCGTTCCGGCTCCCCCCATCGCCTCCACCATCTCGGGCTCGTAGCTCTCGGCGAGCAGCCGGGCGGCCCCCGCCTCGCCGCTGTAGTGCTCGGCGGCAGCGATCAGAGCGCCCGCCACGTAGCGCGAGACCTCCTCCCAGGAGGCCCGGACGAACGTGTCCGAGCCGCGGGCGTCGAACCGGTACCGCGTCCGCAGCTCCTGGGTGAGGTACGGGTACCCGTCGTCGGCCCAGGCCTTCCACCCCTCGCGGAGCATCGGGTAGCGCAGGCGGTAGGGGCCGTAGACGCGGCGATGCAGGGTCATGCCCTTGGGGCACCCCCGAGGGTTCCAGTGCGCGGTCGCCCGGTTGCCGAGGGCGTCCCGGTACCGGTCGACGTCGTAGTTCTGCTCGATCCGGGTCACGATCCCGTTGCGCACGAACGCCCGCATCCGGCACGCGTGCGTGTCGTTCGGGGAGCACACGAAGGCGAAGGAGTCGTCGTAGGTGTACTGGTCGCGGTAGATCCGCTCCCAGTCACGGTCCGGGTAGGACTCGAGGGGGTTCCCGACCGAGACCGCCCCGAGCCGGCGCAGGGCCAGCCCGGACTCGCTCAGCACCAGGACCCCGGCCGCGGTTCCGGCGGCCGCCTTCAGGAAGTCCCGGCGGGACAGGCCCCTGGAGCCCTCCACCGATGCCGACGGCGGCTGCGCGGCGGACGCCTCTCCTCGATCGCGGGCGACCTCGTCCACGGTTCCAACGAGTATAGCGATAAACGTTGAGTCTTGCATACCAGGTGGTGGGGTCAGACCGCGAAGCGGACGTGCACCACGTCGCCCTCGCGCACCTCGTAGTCCTTCCCCTCGACCCGGAGCAGGCCCCGGTGCTTGGCCTCCTCCAGCGAGCCGGCGGCCACCAGGTCGTCGTAGGCGATCACCTCGGCGCGGATGAAGCCGCGCTGGAGGTCCGTGTGGATCGCGCCGGCGGCCTCCGGGGCCTTCGCGCCGCGGCGCACCTCCCAGGCGCGGGTCTCGTCCTCGCCGGTGGTGAGGAACGTGATCAGGTCGAGCGCCCGGTAGCAGGCCCGGATCACGGTCTCCAGCCCCGGCTCGTGCACGCCGAACTCGTCGAGCAGCGTGCGGGCCTCCTCGGGGTGCATCTCCGCGGTCTCGGCCTCGATCGCCGCGTACACGCCGACGGCGCCCTCGGGGAGCTCGGGCGGGACGTCCGTCCCCTCCTCGAGGTTGGCGACCACGACCCACGGCTTGAGGGTCAGGGGCGCGATCGCCCTCAGCTCCCTCCGTTCGTCCGGGTCGAGACCCGCGTCGCGCAGGGGGATCTCGGCGGCCAGCGCCTCGTTCGCCTTCTGCAGGGCCTCGACCTCGCGCCCGCTGCCGCCCCGGGCGCGCTTGATCGCCTTCTCGAGCGCCGGCTGGATCACGGCCTGGTCGGCGAGGAGCAGGTCGGCGCGAACCTCCTCGAGCTCGGCTGCCGGCCGAGCGTCGGAGCCGAAGCAGCGCACCACGATCGCGAGCGCGTCGGTCTCGCGCAGCCGCGCGATCCCCTGAGCCGAGGATGTGCCGCCGGGGACGTCGACGAACCGCACCTGCGCGTGCACGATCTTCGCCGAGCGCTCCACCTCCGCGAGCGTCTCGACCCGAGGGTCGGGCACGGGGACGACCGCGACGTTCGCCTGCCCGCCGTGGGAGCCGGTTCGGGTGAGCGCCGTGAACAGCGTCGACTTGCCGCTGAACGGCAGCCCGACGAGCCCGACCTCCTTCATCGCCGCCAAGTCTATGGGCGGGCGTGCGCCCGACGGCCCTCGGGCGTAGGCTCGACCCTCATCCTCCGGAAGGTGCGATGAAGAGGGACCGATCGTTGCGACGTCCGCGAGGCCCCCCGCCGGCGGGGGCGGCAGGTCGGACCCCGTGCCCGAGACAGGAGGAGGTTCCATGGCGACGTTCGTGAGCCTGATCGGGTGGACCGATCAGGGGATCCGGAACTTCCGGGAGACCCTCGACCGTGCTGCCGCCGCGTCCGCGGCGGCGGAGAAGATGGGCGGATCGATCCGAGAGATCCACTGGACCCTCGGGCCCTACGACCTCGTGGTGGTCTCCGAGTTCCCGGACGACGAGACCGCGACGGCCTTCGCGCTCGGGCTCGGCTCGCTCGGGAACGTGCGGACCACGACGCTCCGAGCGTTCTCCGCCGAGGAGATGAAGGGGATCATCGCCAAGGCGGGCTGAGTTCCTGGGATGAAGGAGGGCGGAGCCCTCGGGCTCCGCCCTCGCCGGTGACGTGCGCCCTGAGCGCTACGCCTTCGTCTCCCAGAAGATCTTGCCGATCTGGTCGATCGCGTCCAGGAGCTTCTGCCCCTGCTCGGGGGCCTGGGACTTCTTGGCCAGGCCGGCTTCCTTGGTGGCGTTCCAGAACAGCTCGTGCAGCTGCGGGTACTTCTCCAGGTGCTCCGGCTTGAAGTAGTCGGTCCACAGCACCCACAGGTGCTCCTTCACCATGTCGGCGCGGAGCTCCTTGATCGCCAGGCAGCGGGCGCGGTAGTCCTCGACGGTCTCGCCGCCGGTCTTGAACTTCTCCGCGTCCTGGTACCGGGTCTGGATCGCCTTCACCGACTCCGCCTCGATGCGAGCCTGCGCCGGGTCGTAGACGCCGCACGGGAGGTCGCAGTGCGCGTGGACGATGCGGCGGGGCCTGAGCAAAGCTTGGAGCATGGGCGTTCCCCCTCCTTCGGCCGAAGGTTCCAGCTCCCGAACCTACCATCCGCGTCGGCTACGGCGGAAGGCATGGGCGGTCGCGCTCGTGCTCTTCGCGGCCTACGCGCTGGCCCGGTGGAGGCCGGCGCGGGTCCAGGTCCGCGGGCCTTCGATGGCCCCCACGCTCCTGTCCGGCGACCTCGCCCTGGCCCTGGCCCCCGGCCGGCCGCGTCGGGGCGAGGTGGTGGTGGTCGAGCACCCGGACCGTCCGGGGTTCGAGGTGGTGAAGCGGGTGGTGGCGGGCCCGGGCGAGCTCGCGCCGGACGGCTCGACGCTGCCTCCCGATCGCGTCTGGATCGAGGGGGACGCACCGTCCTCGTCGACGGACAGCCGAGCGTTCGGCGCGGTGGGGATCGATCGCGTCCGGGCCCGCGTGCGCCTGGTCTACTGGCCGCCGGCGCGCTGGCGCCTCCTCTGACCTAGCCGCGGGTCGGGTAGTTCTCGCAGCGCACGAACGAGTCGGGGTCGCGCGAGCCGCGACAGACGTCCTCCCCCCGGCCGCCGTCCAGCTGGTCCCTCCCGTGGCCGGCCTGGAGCAGGTCGTCGCCGCTGCCGCCGAAGAGCCGGTCGCCGCCCTTGCCGCCCCGGACGACGTCGTCCCCGCCGCGCCCGTCGACCGTGTCCCTGCCGAACAGCCCCCGGAGGAGGTTCGGGCCCCCGTCGCCGAGGATCGTGTCGGCCTGGTCGCTCCCGGTCACGTTCTCGAAGCCGGTGAGCGTGTCCTCGCCCGCGCCCGTCGCCGTCCCCGCGGCCAGGTCCACCTCCACGCCCTGGGCCGTGCGGAACTCCACCGTGTCCTCGCCGCCGTCGCCGTCGAGGTCGTCGTCGCCCGCGCCGCCATCGATCGCGTCGTCGCCGGCTCCGCCGCTGAGCAGGTTGTCCGCCGCATCCCCGACGATCCGGTCGTCGCCGGGCGAGCCGATCACGTTCTCGATCGTGCGGAGCGTGTCGACCGAGCCGTCGACGTGCAGCGTCGTTCCCCCGCTCAGGTTCACGAGACCGACCTGCGCGGTCGCCGAGTAGTCGATCGTGTCGGACCCGTCGCCGCCCTCGAACGTGTTCGGCCCGAGCGCGGCCCGCAGCATGTCGTCGCCGGCGCCCCCGCGCAGCGTCACCCCCTGGACCGCCGAGCCCTCCACGGCGCCTCCCGCGAGCGACAGGACGTCGTCGCCCTCGGCTCCCTCCACGGCGATCGACGGGGAGCCGGTGATCGAAACGTCGACGTCCGCTGTCGCCTCCCCCGCGTTCAGGTTGATGCCGGCGCCGCCCACGACGATGCGGTCCTGGTTCGAGCCGCCGGCGACGCGCAGGGTGCCTGACGCGGGGAGGTCCACCTGGAACTCGATCTCGGACTCACCGCTTGCCTCCGCGGTCGCGCCGGGGATGAACTGCCCGGCCGACAGGTCGATCACGACCGTGGATGACCCCGTCCCGGTGACCATGATCGTGTCGGCCGTGTTCACGCTCGCGGCTGGCGTGCAGGACATCCCGCTCACGGTGATCTCGTCGCCCGAACGCGCGATCGTGGCGGTGTCGCCGTCGCCGAGCGTGATCGTGACGGTCGTGCCGGCGAACGTGCAGGTCACCGCGGCGGCCGCGGGGGTCGCTAGGACGCTCGCGACGAGCGCGACGGCGACGAGGCACGCGCGGCGGGCCGTACGCACGGGCACACCATATCCGGACGAGGTGCCGCGGTCCCGTTAGCCCGCCGTTCTTCCTCGGTCCCTCAGCCCTCCGCCGAGCCCATCGGGTCCACGATCACAGCCCGGAGACGCTGTCCGAGACGCAGACGAGTCCGTCAGTGCCGACGAAGACGCCCCAGACGATTGGGACCCACCCGCAGGTGGCCCCAGGAGGGACGGGTCGCCACGAGCGTGCCCGTCCGGCCAGGATGAGGCCGCGCGGTGGCATGATCGGTGTAGCACGGGGATCCGGACGTCGGTCACGTCGAGCTGCTGCGGGCTGGTCACGTCCGCGATCACGTCGTGCACGACGGCCGCGGCGCCGAGCCGCGCCGCCAGGCGATCCTGCGCGCGCTCCCGGCACGCGGACTCGGGGGCGGGCGGCGGGTCCAAGAACGTGAGGTAGACCGAGTAGGGCACGAGCGAGTGCGCGTCGCCATCCGAGAAGGGCGGGTAGATCGTGTGGGACACGAAGGTCGGGTCCGTGACGCCCGAGATGTCCCGCGTCACGACCCCCAGGTCCCGGTAGGACACGAACGCCTGCATGCCGTCCGCGCTGGCCCGGGCGCTGTGCGCGCGAACATCGCCCCGAACGAGCACGCCGAAGAGGGGACCCGGCAACAGCCCTTCCTGGCCCGCGCCCCACTCGCCGACCACGACCGGGTCGGTCGGGTTCGTGTAGGGGTCGGGCCGAGGCGCGGTGCCGGGGTTTCCCCACGGTCCGTCTCCCCGGCCCGCCCTCCGAACCGGACGTGCGACTCTCACCGCATCCGGCTCTCCGCGGGTTCACGCCGCTGACGCGGATGATCTTGGTGCAGGACTCGCCCATGGCGTGGGGATCCGGGTGCCCCGGTAGCGGTACCGTTCGATCGGCACCGATCGTGGCCGGAACATCTCGGTCCTGCCGTCGCGGATCTCCCACCGGGGGAGGTACCGACGGGACAGGGTTCCCCAGTTCAGCCCGGCGTGGCGCTTGCGGAGCCACCTCGCCACCCGCCAAAAGGCGAAGTGGTCGAGGTAGCCGAACGTCCGCGAGGACACGCCGTGACGGAAGTAGTTGCACCATCCCCTGAGCACCGGGTTCAACTGGCGCAGCAGGTCGGCGAGCGTTCGATGTCTCCGGCGGCGGGTGAGCCGCCTGACCTTACCCATCACCGAGGCGAGCGCCTCCTTGGACGGGTAGGTGTAGACGGCCCGCTTGCCGGTCCGGCCTCGCCAGCGGCGGCGCTGGATGCGCCACCCCAGGAAGTCGAACCCCTCATCGACGTGGCAGATCCTCGTCTTCTCTTCCGACAGGCGAAGACCCATCGGGGCGAGCACCGAGTTGACCTCGGCCCGAAGCGCCTCGGCGTCGGCGCGGGTGCCACCGACCATCACCACGAAATCGTCCGCGTAGCGGACCAGGCGACAGGCCGGGGTTCCGGAGCGACGGCGCTTGGCGCGCGTCCAGGCCGGACCGAGCGCCTCCCACTTCCGGGTGAAGTGCTCGTCCAGCACGGACAGGGCGATGTTGGCCAACAGCGGCGACAGGATGCCGCCCTGTGGGGTGCCGGTGATCGTGTCCCTGCTCATGCCGTCCTCGGACAGGACGCCCGATCGCAGGAACGCCTTCACCAGGTGAAGGACGCGCTTGTCCCCGATCCGACGTCGCACCCGGCCCATGAGGGCCGTGTGGTCGATCTCGTCGAAGCACGCCTCGATGTCCCCCTCGAACACCCAGAGGTAGTTCCGGTTGGGCGAGGCGAGGTGGAAGATCTCGGCGACGGCGTCCTGAGCCCGACGCCTCGGGCGGAAGCCGTAGGAGCACGGCTCAAAGTCCGCCTCGAAGATCGGCTCGAGCACCAGCTTGAGGGCCGCCTGGACCACACGGTCCCGCACCGTGGGGATCCCGAGGGATTGGAGCTTCCCGCTCCGCTTGGGGATCCGCCGCTCCCGGACTGGGAGCGGGCGAAAGGTGCGGACCTTGAGATCGGACCGGAGCTCGGCGAGGAAGACCTCCTCGCCCCGGTCCCTCTCGATGGAGCGGGCGGTCTGCCCGTCCACCCCGGCCGAGCGTGCCCCCTTGTTCCCCCGCACCCGGTTCCACGCCACGACGAGGAACGCGGGATCGGACACGAGGTTGTGAAGATCATCGAACCTGCGGCCAGGATCACTGGCCGCCCATCGGTGCAGCTTCGTCTGCAGCCCGAGTACCCGGGACTCCGCCTCATGCAGGCTCGGCCACGGTGCGCCGGTGTTCACCGGCGACCTCCTCGGACCGGGTGGATGCTGCGAACCCACTGGGGCCCTTCGCCATGTGGCCGGCTTTCCCGGCCCCGGACTACTACGGCCCCTCCGCCCCATCCCGGCGGCATCGGCCGGCGACGGGCCTTCCCGCCGGCCAGCCGGATGCTGGCCGGTGAGGGGACCGCCGGGATGGTTCCCACGTTCACCGCTTGACCGTTTGACGGGTGAGGTGCCCAGCTATGCCCCTGCGACCTCGCCACACCTACGCCGCAGACCTTCGGTGTGGCCTCCCGCCCGGCGACATTAACCGGCCCTGGGAGTTCCCCGTCCCACCTCGGACGGGTGCGCGCCGCTGCCCAGCCCAGATCCGCCAGGTTCGAGCTGGTGGTGTTTGCTTGAGAGGCGTTCAGACGCTGGTTCCTCACGTACACCTTCCCGTCTTGCTTGCCGGACCCGGACCATCTGGCGGTGCCGGCCCGTCCCGTCGTTGTCGGGGCTGCTGTCCCCCCTCCCTCGCGTCCCCGAGGTCAGGCTGCCCCCAGCTTCACCAGACCCGCTGCGACGGGCTGGCGGCGGTGTCCTTTCATCACCGCACGGTCATGCGGCACCTCGTGGCGCTCAAGGTCCGCGATCCAGAACCCGTCGTTCGGGTTCACCGGGTCGAACCGTTCGCTGCCGGGCGTGGCCAGAAGCGCGTACACGTTCGACCCACGCTGGATCAGGTCGAGCTCGTGCACGCCGCTGCCGCCGGTCGTGATGCCGAGGTACCCGAGGCGGGTCGGGGCGGCCGGGCTCGCGGGGGTTCGTCACGTCCACGACCTTGACCCCGAGCCCGTTGCACGGGTCCACCCAGGTCCCCAGGTAGGCGGTGTTCTCGTGCACCCAGACGTCGCCGGTCGCGTCGGTGGCACCCAGCGTATGGCGCCCGACGAGCGTGAAGTTGTCGAGCACGGGCCGGGCGGGGCTCGTGCGGGCCGCGGCCCGGGCGGCGTCGGCGATCTTCGCCAACCGGGCCTCGAACGCCGCGCGATACCGCAGCACGTGTCCCGGCCCGCCGCCCCCGGCGACCGCGGGCGCGAGCTGGAGCAGCAGGGCCGCGAGGACTATGACGGAGACCAGGACGGGCAGGAGCGACCCACGGGAGCGCCGCATGTTCATCTCCTCCCTGCCCAGGCGACGAACTCGGTGGGCGAAACCCCCCACCACGCCTCCAGGCGGGTCAAGGCGAGGGCTTGCCCGAAGTCCATTCTCCGAGTAGGATTTGCACCTGCAAATGATCCGGACACGCTGCCGTGGGCTCGTGGGGGCGATGATCCCCGACCGGCACTGCTGTCCCACGCACGGCGGCGGCCGATAGGCCGCCCGCCCGGCATCCCTACCCGTCCGGATCGTTCCCGTGGGAGGTCCCCGTCCATGGATGTCATCACCGCCACCGTCGATGCCCGAGGTCAGTCCTGCCCCGGCCCGCTCGTCTCGCTGCACCGCGCGCTCCGCGGCGCCGCCCGGGGAGACCTGCTGGAGCTGCTGGCGACCGATCCGGGTTCGCGGTCCGACGTCCCGAGCTGGGCAGAGCTCTCTGGCAACCAGCTCGTGGAGTCCGGCGAGGACGCCGGCGTCTTCCGCTACGTGATCCGGAAGGCGTGACGATGGGCGAGGACCGAACCACCACCGCGGACGAGGCGGCTCTCCGGGCCCTGATCGACCAGGCCCTGGCCGAACGCGAGGAGCAGGGTTACAACGCGAAGAACAAGATCACGCTGGTCGTCTGGGACGGGCACCTGGACCGCGTCTGGCCGGCGCTGATCCTGTCCACGACGGCCGCGGCCTCCGGGATGCAGGTCAGCGCGTTCTTCACCTTCTGGGGTCTGTTCGCGCTGGTGAAGCCGGAGAAGCGGCGCACCGGCAAGGAGTGGATGACCAAGGCGCTCTCGGTGATGAACCCGGCCGGCCTCAACCGCGCGAAGCTCTCGCGCTACAACTTCGGCGGCATGGGACCCTGGATGCTCTCCAAGGTGGCGGAGGACTACAAGACGCCGCACCCGACCGAGCTGCTCGAGCTCGCGCGCGACATGGGGGTGCGGCTGCTGCCCTGCCAGATGACGATGGACCTGATGGGCGTCAAGCGCGAGGACCTGATCGACGGGCTCGAGGAGCCCATCGGCGCCGCCACCGCACTGCTCGAGATGAAGGAGTCGGCGATCCAGCTCTTCATCTGAGGCCCGGGGTCGTACTGGCCAGGCGTGAGGCGGGCGGCGCCGCATCGCGGATGCGGCGCCGCCCGTCAGGCTCCCTCTGGGGGGTCAGATCCCGAGCTCGGCGCGAACCTTCTGTGCCCGCTCGAGACGGGCAGGGATCTCCTCGCCGACGGTGAGGATGTCTTGCTGCAGGTGCTCGACCAGCAGCAAGCCCTTACTCATGAGCCAGGGTACTTCTCGTCCTCCATGAGTTCGAAGACCTCGGGCGCCGGGCCCTTCAGGATGAAGAACCCGAGCTCCTCCTCGAGGTCGCTCGTGGTGAAGAAGAACCCGAGCTCCTCCTCGAGGTCGCTCGTGGTGAAGAAGAGGGGCTCGAAGTAGGTGAGGACCTTCCTCGAGACCTTCTCTTGGGGGCACCTCATCGACTCGTCGAACAGCCCGATGGCCTGCTTCTCACGGCCGGGCACGAGCCTCTCCCGAACCCTTCCCGCGGCCGCAGGAGGTGAGAGGCGTGGCGCGCGGCGGTCTGGGAGTAGCAGGACATATGCGCGAGGTCGCCGGTCGGGCCACGGTCCCCTCATCGTCGGGACCTGGCCTCGCCGCGGAGGCGGGTCCTCAGCGTCCGGTGCGCGAGAAGTGCATGTAGTCCTTGCCGTGGCGCCAGTGACCGCCCCAGGACCAGCCGACCGCCGCGAACGAGCGCACCACGACGTCGCCGTCGTGGATCATCCCGAGCAGGTCCTCCGAGCGGTCGAGGTACGGCCTGGACATGCGGTTGCGGACGAACCCGTCCGCGTCCACGTACGGGTTCTGGACCGGGTTGATGTCGATCGCGAGGCCGAGGGCGTGCTGGGAGTAGCGGTCGACCGGCCCGCGCGGCGTGATGACCGGGCGGCAGTTGAACGCGGCGGTCACGCTCCGGCGGCTCGAGATCCTGGGCTCGAACCCCCCGGGCACGAACTCCCTGGCGAGCGCCACGCGCTTGATCGGGAAGCGCGCCTCGAACAGCCGTCCGAACACCCACAGCACGTCGGCCGCGACGTCCTCGTGCACGACCATCGGGCCGCGCTTCACCTCGCCGTCGAAGCCGACGTAGTTGAACCGCAGCAGGCGCAGGTCACGGATCGGCACGGGGCACCCGGGCTTCCACGTCGTCCCGCGCATCTCGCGCGCGATGGCCGGCGGGATCGCCCCGATCCGGCCGGCGAACCGTGCGCGCCCGTCGGGCGCGCTCCCGTCGGCGGGCGCCGTCGCGGGCGGCGTGAGGACCGTGGCGGGGGTCGGTCCGGTCGGGGAGGGGGCGTCCCCCGTGGTGGCGGCCGGTGAGCGTGCGCTCCCCGCGGACGAGCATCCGACCGCGAGCAGCGCCGCGAGCAGCGCCGCGAGGCGGCGCCGCCTCACGGCAGGTACTGCTCCTCGATCAGGACGACCCGGCCGTCCTCGATCTCGAGCCAGTAGGGGGACCATCCGCCGTAGTAGACCGAGCCGCCCGCCGCGATCGGTTCACCGGAGGCGATCGCGGCCGCGAAGGTCTCGAGGTCCCCGTTCAGCGAGAGCTCGCAGCAGCGGTTCCAGTCGATCAGGCGGAGACCGACGTCGGGCGAGAGGGCGAGTGTCCGGAGCTTGGGGTTGTCGTTGACGATGTAGTAATCGTTCGGGACGGGCACCTCGTCCCCGCGCTCGGCGGCGGCCTCGTTGGCCTCCTCGCCGGTGAGGAAGTACGCCAGGTCGAGGACGAGCGTCATCCCCTCGGGGTCGACGACCTGGACGAAGCCGAAGTGGCGACCGTCGTCGAGCCCGGGGCTCGGCTCGGCGGTCGGCTCCTCCGTCGGCTCCGGGCTCTGGCCGGGCTCCTCGGTGGGGCCCGGCGTCGGCGAGGGCGCCGCGGTGGGCGACGGTGTCGGGGGCGTGGGGCCCGGGGCCGCCCCGTCGCCGTCCGAGCACGCACCGAGGCCGAGGGCGATCGCGAGGAGCAGGACAGGCATCCGGCGCAAAGGGCTCACCTCTGGCGCCAGTGTCCCACCCTCGCGGCGCGTCGACCGCAGCCCGCAGGTCGTTCGCCGACCTAATTAGCAGCGCGTAGTATCCTGTCTTCCGTGCCTGCGATCGCTCCCTCCGACACCGTGCTGGCCAGCCGGCTCCGGCTGGCCGTGACGCGCCTTGCCCGCAAGCTGCGCAAGGAGGCCGAGCCGGGCATCACGCCGACGATGCTGGCCGCGCTCTCTTCGGTCGAGCAGGCCGAACGGCTCACGATGCGTGACCTCTGCGCGGCCGAGCAGGTCCAGCCGCCGACGATGACCCGGGTCGTCGCCGCGATGGTGGAGGCCGGGCTCGTCGCGCGCGAGCCCGACCCCGAGGACGGCCGCGTGGTGTGGGTCCGGCTCACGCCCCAGGGGAGGAAGCTGCTGGCGCGAAGCCGCCGCCGGAAGGAGGCCTACCTGGTCGAGGAGCTCCGGGGGCTCGGGCCCCGGGAGCTCGACGTGCTCGAGGAGGCCGCGGGGATCCTGGAACGACTCACCGAAGGCCGCCGATGACCCGGGCGGGCCTCGCGTTCCACCGCACCTTCCACGCGCTCGGCCACTCGAGGAACTTCCGCCTGTTCTTCGAGGGGCAGGCCGTCTCGGTCACCGGGACCTGGATGCAGATGGTCGCCACCGCCTGGCTGGTCCTGCGTCTGTCCGGGAGCGGGGTGGCGCTCGGCGTCGAGACCGCGCTGGCCTTCGGGCCGATCCTGCTCCTCGGGGCCTGGGGCGGATCGCTGGCCGACCGGCACGACAAGCGCCGCCTCCTGATGATCGCTCAGGCGTCCTCGGCCCTCCTCGCGCTCGGCCTGTTCGCGATCGTGGCGACCGACGTGGCCCGTCTCTGGATGGTCTACGCGCTCGCATCCGGCCAGGGGATCGTGACCGCGATCGAGCAGCCGACCCGCCACAGCTTCTTCGCCGAGATGGTCCGGCCGGGCGACCTCATGAACGCGATCAGCCTGAACAGCGCGGTGATGACCGGCACGCGGATCGTCGGCCCCGCCCTGGCCGGCGCGATGATCGCGGGCGTCGGGATGGAGTGGTGCTTCCTGCTGAACGCGGTCTCGTTCCTGGGCGTGATCGGCGCCTTGAAGGCGATGCGGACCGAGGAGCTCCGACCCCAGCGGGCCGAACGCGAGGGCAAAGCGATCCGCGAGGGGCTGCGCTACGTGTGGCGCACCCCCCAGCTCCGCCGCCCGCTCGTGCTGATGGCCGCTCTGTACCTGTTCTCGTTCAACTACTCGGTGCTGATGCCGCTGTTCGCCGAACGGACCTTCGCCGGTGACGCCGGCACCCTCGGGACGTTGCTCTCGGTGATGGGTGGGGGTTCGCTCATCGGGGCCCTCGCGCTCGCGGGACGGGGCGCGCCGAGCGAGCGGCGCCTGGCCCTGGCGGCGGTGGCGGTTGGGGTGGTGACCGTGCTCGTGTCGTTCGCCCCGACGCTCGACACCGCGATCGTCGCGATGGTGCCCCTCGGGGTCGCCTCGATCGTGTTCATGACCACCGCGAACTCGACCCTCCAGCTCTCCGCGCGGCCGGCGATGCGCGGGCGCGTGATGGCCCTGTACGGGATGGTGTTCCTGGGCTCCGCGCCGATCGGCGGCCCGGTCGCCGGGTGGGTCGGCGAGCACCTGGGGGCGCGGACGGGCCTGGCGCTCGGCGGCGCCGTCGCGCTCGCCACCGGGATCGTGGGGCTGTGGGTGCTCGCCCGTCGCAGGGGCGCCGAGGCGATCGAGCTCGAGCGGCGGCGATCCGTCGCCGGTGCGGAGCCCGTGGACGAGGCGGTCCCGGAGGAGCTCTCCGCCTAGGAGAGCTCGCGGTCCAGGCGCCAGCCGCCCTCGCCCTCGGCCCTCGACACCTCGATCACGGTCCCGTCCTGCATCGCCAGGCGGTACCGCATCCGACGCTCGCCGTCGCGCTCGTCGAGCCAACGGCGGCGGACCTCGACGGTCTCCTCGACCCCGCCCCAGACCACGGCCCGCGGCTCCTCCTCGGCCCGCGCGCCCTCGTAGAAGCGGATCCGGAGCTCGGGGACGCGGGCGATCCACCTCGGCAGGACCGGGGACCACAGCAGGAACGCCGCGCCGATCAGGGCCACGGACCAGGCCTCGCCGAGGCGAGGCAGCATCGGGATCGCCAGGAACGCCGCGACCACCCGCGACACGTTGTACGCGACGTCGTAGACAGCGAACACACGTCCGCGGTAGCCGTCCGGGATCGCTTCCTGGACGAGCGTGTCCACCGGCACCTTCTTCCACGCGAACGTCAGCCCCACGGCGAAGCTCGCCAGCAGGACGCTCCAGGCGCTGATGGACAGCGAGACCGCGAGCAGCACGACCCCGCCGACCAGGAACGCCAGGGAGACGATCCGCTCTTTGGCGAACCGCTCCTCGAGCTTGCCGACCGTGAGGATCCCCACGAGCACGCCGATCCCTCCGGCCCCGATCAGGGTCGAGAAGGACCCGACGCCTTCCTCGAACCGGTCGCGGAACACGAAGAGCGAGAGCACGAGCACGATCCCCTGACCCATCTGGTCGAGCGTGATCGAGGTGATCGGACCAAGCGCTCGGGGCGTGCGAGCCAGGCGCCTCGCCCCGTCGGCGAACTCGAGGAGCACGCGGCGCAGCTCGTCGCGGACGGGCGCCTCGGGGAGCTGGTGCGGGACGAGCGGCGTCGAGATCCTCGAGGCGATCAGCGAGGCGGCGATCCACTGGACGCCCGCCCACAGCACCACCGGGGTGTCCGCGAACAGGTCCGCGACCCAGCCGCCGACGAAGACCCCGGCTAGGAGGGCGACGGTGCCGCCGACCACCGAGATCGAGTTCGCGATCAACAGGTCCTCGGTGGGCACGAGCCGCGGGACGACCGCCACGGCCGTCGCCAGGTAGAAGCGGTTCACCGACAGGACCCAGAGCGCGCCGGCGTAGAAGAGCACGGGGGCCGCCTCGGGGTCGAACAGCACGAGCCAGACGAGCGCCGCTCGCAGCCACGGCGCCACGACGAGGATCCGCGTGCGTGACCAGCGGTCGATGAAGACACCGGTGAAGGGCCCGAGGATCGAGAAGGGCAGCGACACGACCAGGGTGGCGATCGCGAAGCCGGTGACCGTGCTCTGCTGCTCGGGCGAGAAGACGACCGAGGCGATCAGGGCCGCCTGGAACAGGCCGTCGGCCGATTGCGACACTAGGCGGATCGCGAACAGCCGCCGGAAGTCCCGGCTGCGCAGGGCGTCGCCGGCGCGCTGGATCGTGCCCTTCACGGATGGATGGTAGGCGTCTCGGCGCCTTGCGCGGTGGCGGCCTCACGCGGGCATCGCTGCGACCGCGTCCACCTCGATCAGGGCCTCCGACAGGACCAGGGCGACCACTTGCACCGTCGTGCTGGCCGGCGGCTCGGCGCGCAGGTACCGGCCCCGGACCTCGCGCATCGCGGCCAGGTCATCGAACGAGGTCACGAACGTCTGGAGCTTGACCACGTGCTCGAAGGCCCCGCCGTTCGCCGCGAGGATCAGGCGGATGTTCTCGAAGACCCGCTCGGTCTGCGCACGCATGTCCCCCGGACCGACGAGCGCGCCGTCGGGGTCGAGCGCGAGCTGCCCGGAGACGTGCAGCCACACGGTGTCGGCCGCCTCCACTCGGACGACGTGCGAGTAGGAGCCGACCGGCGGCGCGACGGTGTCCGGGTTCATGTGGATCCTCCGCATGGTCCCTCCTTCCGGTCGGATGGCGGTGCTCACCGCGGCGCCGGCTCATCCGGCGGTCCGGGGCGACTACGATACGGCTGCTCGCGAGGGGGAGGCTCGGATGGCCCGACGCGCTCGGAGACCGGTGGCCCCGGACCGCTCCGAGTACCGCGGGGAACCGGGGGGAGCGCCGCCCGCCCCGATCACCTGGGAGGAGCTCGTTCGGCGCCTCTCGGAGGAGCGGTACTACTGGCTGGTCACGGTTCGCCGCGACGGGCTCCCCCACGCCGTCGCGGTCTGGGCCGTGTGGTTCGACGATGCGCTCTGGTTCGCGACGAACCCGCGCACGGCGACGGGGCGGAACCTCGCGCGCCGACCCTACTCCCTCGTCCATCTGGAGAGCGGACGGGAGGTCGCGATCGTGGAGGGGCCGACCGTGCGACCCGAGCCCGTCGCGGTTCCGTCGTCGGTGATCGACACCTACGAGGCGAAGTACGGGTGGCGGCTCGACCCGAACGACGAGGGGATGCCGTTGTTCACGCTGCGCCCGCGCCTGGCTCGCACCTGGCGGGCGGAGGACGTGCGGGGCTCCGCGATCGTCTGGACCTTCGACTGACGCCTCCCTCACTCGACGCCAGGTGCGTCGAGGTCCCACAGCAGGGTCGCGAGGTCGTCGAGCGAGGCCGCCTGGCGCGCCAGCGGCGAGCGCTCCATCACCGGCTGGACCATGTCGTAGTCGTGCGCCAGCGTGAGCGCCATCATCCGCCTCGGCCAGCCGCGCCCCAGGTCGTCTCGCCCGTAGGCGTCCAGGAACGTCCGCAGCAGCCGCTTGTCGCCGCCGAACGTCTTCACGTGGATCGCGACGAGGTCGTAGTGCCGGTCGCCCTCGTACGCGTCGTTGAAGTCCACGATGCCGGTCGGCTCCAGACCACCGGGCTCGCCGTCCAGGAACACGTTCCCCGCGTGGAGGTCGCCGTGGAGCAGCACCGGGGGTTCGCGCTCGGGGTCGATCAGGTCGCGCGCCTCCCAGACGTAGTCGCGCACCTGCGCCGTGAGGTGCTCGGGGAGCGAGCCCCAGAGCTCGTGGTCTCGGTGGCAGCGCTGCATCCGCGTCTGGATCAGGTCGACGTAGAGCTCGTGGGACAGGCGTTCGCCGTCTCGGATCGGGACCCCGTGGAGCGCTCGGACCGTCCGGCCGAGCCAGGCGGCCATCCGGTCACGGTCCTGGGGCGTCGCCGTATCCTCGAGCTCGCGCAGCGACCGTCCCGGCATCGCGGTCATCACGAGGAACGGCCATCGCCAGCCCTCGTCGTAGAGCGCACCCTCGGCCAGGAGCTCGGGGATCGGCAGGTGGTCGTGCCCGCCGAGGTGGCGGTAGGCCTCGCGCTCGTTCTGGTACGCGTCCTCGCCGAACCAGTCCTCGTGGTGGAGCTTGACGAGGTACCGCTCGCCGACGAGCGCGGCCACGTGGGTGGTGGGGAAGTGCGTCCGGACCTCGCCCCCGTCCGGGAGGCCGGAGAGGCGGAGCGCGGCCTTCGCGTACGGCCCCCAGAACGCCGCATCGGCGAGCGATCGCTCGTACTCCTCGTCGTCGGCGAACCGCGGGGCAGGTGGCAGGCTCATCGACCCGCCAGTCTGTCAGACGAGCGGCGAGGGGCCCGGGGGTCGGAGGTCCCAGGCCGCCCGGGCCCGTTCCCGGCTCACGCCTCGGTCTGGACCGGCCCGGCGTCGAAGAACGCGCTCCAGTCCGCGCCGTCGCTCGCGCCGTTGCCGAGGATGAACTCCTCGACCATCTCGCGCGCGGCCTCGTCGCTGAACTGCACCGGCGGCGACTTCATGAAGTACGCGCTCGGGCCGATCAACGGGCCGGCGATGCCTCGGTCGAGGGCGAGCTTGGCGCATCGGACCGCGTCGATGACGATGCCGGCCGAGTTCGGGCTGTCCCAGACCTCGAGCTTGAGCTCCAGGTTCAGCGGCACGTCCCCGAACGCCGTGCCCTCGAGGCGGATCTGCGCCCACTTGCGGTCCTCGAGCCACGGCACGTGGTCCGAGGGGCCGATGTGGATGTCGTGCGGGTCGAGCTGCTTGCGGAGCTGGGACTGCACCGACCGGGTCTTCGACTTCTTCTTCGAGACCAGGCGTTCGCGCTCGAGCATGTTCTTGAAGTCCATGTTGCCGCCGAAGTTCAGCTGGTAGGTCCGGCTGAGCTTGACGCCCCGGTCCTCGAACAGCTTCGTGAGGACCCGGTGGACGATCGTCGCCCCCACCTGGCTCTTGATGTCGTCGCCGACGATCGGGACCCCGGCCCGGACGAACCGCTGCGCCCACCGCACGTCGGACGCGATGAACACAGGCAGGCAGTTCACGAAGGCCGCCCCCGCGTCGATCGAGGCCTGCGCGTAGTGCTTGGCGGCCTCCTCCGAGCCCACGGGCAGGTAGCAGGCCACCACGTCCACCTCCGCCTCGCGGAGGGTCGCCGCCACGTCCACCTCGGGCTCGTCGGACTCCTCGATCGTCTCCCGGTAGTACCGGCCGAGCCCGTCGAGCGTCGGCCCGCGCTGGACGCTGACGCCGGTGGGCGGCACGTCGACGAACCGGACCGTGTTGTTCGGCTCGGAGAGGATGGCCTCCGCGACGTCGGAGCCGACCTTCTTGGCGTCGACGTCGAACGCGGCGACGACCTTCACGTCCCGGACGTGGTACCCGCCCAGGTCGACGTGCATCAGACCGGGCACCTGGTCGCCCGGGTCGGCGTCCCGGTAGTACTCCAGGCCCTGCACGAGTGACGACGCGCAGTTACCCACCCCGACGATCGCCAGACGAACCTCGCTCATGTGGTGCGCTCCTTCCTCCGAAGCGCGCGGGCTCCCCGGCGCTTCCCCTCCTTGTTCGTGTCGGTGGCGCGGCGCTCGGCCGCGATCAGGCCGGTGAGCCACGCGATGTCCTGCTCGGTGGTCTCCCGGCCGTGCTGCATCAGCGACAGGGTGTAGGTGTCGAACCCCCCGGTGGTGGCCAGGTTGGTGCGGATCATGGACAAGCGCTCCTCGAGGAACGCCCGCCGGCGCTCGAGCAGCCGGATCCGCGACTCGGGCGCCAGGTATTTGAAGAAGGCCAGGCGCACGCGGAACCGATTGTCCTCCCCGGTGGCGTCCGAGCCGGCCTCCTCCAGCAGCTCGCGGAACAGCGACTCCCCGTTCTCGGTGATCCGGTAGACGTTCTTGCGGCGTCCGACCTCCTGCTGGTCGTAGACGCGCTCGACGGCACCCTGCCGTTCGAGCCGCTTCAGCGTCGGGTACAGGGAGCCGTACGACACCCTCCAGAACCCACCGAGCGTGTCCGTCAGGCGCTTCGAGAGCTGATAGCCGTGCATGGACCGCTCCTTGAGCAGTCCGAGGATGGCGAGCTCTAGCATCCGCTCGGTCCTTCCCGGCCCGTGTGGCCTGTCGCGGTTCGATATATCGGACCGATATATCTTGCCGCTACGTCCCGGCGCCGTCAAACGCCGGGTGGACCGGCGCTGGCCGACGGCGCGCAGCCAGCGGGAGCACGGCGGCGGCGCCGCCGAGCAGCCCGCAGCCGGCCCACAGGACGGTCGGGCTCCATGCGTAGACCGTCGTGCCGAGGATCGGGCCGAGCATCCACGCGATCCCGAACATCGACCCGAACGCCGACTGGTAGCGTCCCCGCGCGTGGACCGGCGCCCGATCCGCGGCGATCGCCGCCGCGACGGGTGACTCGACCATCTCGCCGACGGTCCATACCAGCACCATGCCGACCAGGAGCGGGATCGTGTCGGCGAACAGCAGCGTGGCGAACGCGAGCCCGATCAGCAGGTGCCCGAGCGCCACCATCCGGAGCCGCTCGTGGCGCTGGGTCCAGGCGATCACCGGCAGCTCGATCAGGACCACCGTGATCCCGTTCAGGGACTGGAGCAGACCGTAGACGGTGGCGCTGTACCCGGCGTCGCGGATGTGGAGCGGCATCGTCGAGACGTTCTGAGCGTAGACGGCGCCCGCCAGCAGGACGGAGGACAGGAAGAGGAGGAAGCCGCGGTCGGCCAGGATCGAGCGCCGGGCGGTCGGCAGGTGGAGCTCCTCGTGCCGGGCGGTCCGGGTCCCGTGGGGCAGGGCGACCAACGAGATCACGCCGAATGCGATCGAGGTGACGGCGTCGCCGACGAACAGGAGCGCGAACGACCGCTCGGCCAGGAACCCCCCGAGGGCCAGGCCGCCCGCCCACCCCACGTTCACGGCGAGCCGGTACAGCGTGAACGCGGTCACCCGCTGGTTCGGCGCCAGCAGGTCGGCGATCAGGGCGCCGGAGGCCGGCCGGTGGAGCTCCCCGGAGAACCCGATCCCGATCATCAACGGGTAGATCGCCGCGAGCGACGTCGCCCGCCAGAGCGCGAGCGTGAGGAGCCCAGCCGAGACCATCGACAGGGCGATCGCGTTCTTGCGGCCGATCCGGTCGGCGAGCAACCCGCCGGCCATCTGCGAGCCGAGACCGCCCAGGCCGTACCCGGCGATCGCGAGGCCGGCCTGCGGCACCGAGTAGCCGCGCCGCGTCAGGTAGATCGTGATGAACGGCAGGACGAACGTGCCGAGCCGGTTCACGAACGAGCCCCCGAAGAGCACCCACGCGGAGGCGGGCATCGAGCGCAGGTTCCGTCGGAGCGTAGGTCGGTCGGGCAGGGGGTCCACGGCCGCGACAGCCTACGGGACCGGGCCGCGTCAGGACGCTCGGTCCGGCTACCCGCTCGGGCGCCGGTACCGGGACACGTGGTCCGGAGCCACGATGCCGGACCGCAGGTTCGCCGCCGGGCGCGGCTCGCCGGGGACCAGGCGCAGGGGGAGCACGCCGGCCCACACCGGGAGCTCGAGGTCCTCGTCGGGATCGACGGGATCGCCCGCCCGGACCTTGGCCGAGGCTTCGTCCAGCGAGAAGGCGAGGATCGCCGTCTCGTTCAGCTCCCTCGCGTTCGGCGGGCGGACCTCCGAGGAGCGTCCCGGAACGACGTGGTCGACCAGGGCCCGCTGCGCGAGGTCCTTCTCCTGTGGGTCGGTCACTTCGCGGCCGACCCCGTACAAGACCACCGACCGGTAGTTCAGCGAGTGCATCGGGGTGGAGCGCGCGAGCACCAGGCCGTCGACGATCGTGGCCTCGATGCAGCACTCCGCGCCCGCGCGGAGCCCACGGAGGGTGCTCGAGGCCTGGGAGCCGTGGATGTACAGGGTGTTCCCGAGCCGGACGTGGATGGTCGGGATCACCCGCGGGGAGCCTCCCGGCGTGACCCACGCGACGTGGCAGAACAGCGCCTCATCGAGCACGGCATCGATCACGCGCCGGTCGTACACCCCCCGCTCGGGGTGGCGATGGACGCGGGTCCGTTCGCTCGGTGGACGGGCAGGCATCGCGGCATGCTACCTCCGGACCGCTATCCGGCGAGGAGATCCTCCATCGTCCGGACCACGCGATCGGGTCCCCGGTCGAGCCCCACCCGAGCCACCCGCCCGGCGACGGCCGGCTCGGCGTCCAGATGCTCCTCGACGATCACGGATGGCACGCGAAGCGCGCGGCCGCACGGCGCGTACCGTCCGGCGGCCCCCGCCGGACGGTAGATCAGCGCCGCCACCGGGCGCTCACCGAGCGGGCAGTCGCGACCCTGGAACACCGGGCACGGGCGGTTCGCCGGACCTGCGCACGTGCAGACCTCGTAGCCGACGCCCTCGAGCGCGTCCTCGAGCTCCCGCAGGTGTGCCTCGTCGCCGCCCACGACGAGGACCTTCGGGACATGCGCCGCCCGCCACGCCAGCGCGAGGAGCAGCAGGCCGGCCAGCACGCCGAAGACGACGACCGGCCAGGTCGCCTCCTCGGCCCACAGCAGCACGGCGCCGAACGCCACGAACGCGCCCAGGTTACAGCACGAGCTCGCTCCTCCAACGCATCCGCACCGCCTCCACCTCGCACGATGCCGCGACCAGGGGTCGGGCGGCAGGGCCATCCGGCCCGTCCGGGAGGCCCGAACGGTGGAGTTCGCCCCCCGAGCGAGGCCGCTCGCGGCCGCCCCGGGCGGGTCAGCCCGGCTGCGGTCCCGGCCCGCCGATCGTCCCGGGACCGCCGCCGCCGTCGCCCCGCTGCTGGAGGAAGCGCTCGATCTCGCTGACGAGATCGTCGCCGGTCGGCAGCTCCTGGTTGTCGACCACCGACTCGAGGCGCGCGACGTAGGCGCGGGAGTCCTCGTCGGCGGCGACGGCCGCGTCCAGACGCTCGCGCTGGGCCATCCCCTCCTCGGGGAGCGGTCCGAGCGGGAGGTCGACGCCCAGGTGGCGGCCCACGTGCTCGAGGAGCGCGATCGTCGCCGGGGCATAGGGCCCACCCACGTAGTGCGGGACCTGCGCGTAGAAGCCCACGGCCGGGATCCCGCTGCCCGAGATCGCCATCTCGATCGCCGAGAGCGCGGCGCTGGGGACCCGCAGCAGGCCCGCCGGGCCCTGCTGTTCGTCCTCGTGCAGCAGCCCGGCCTTCGAGGAGGTCGCGAGGATGGGCACCGGACGCGTGTGCGGGACGGCCGCCGGGATCGCGCCGATGCTCACCCATTCGACCGCCCCGAGCCGGAGCAGCGCCTCCAACAGGTCGCGCCCCAGCTCCCGCCAGCGGAAGTCGGGCTCGGGCCCGGAGAACACGAGCAGGTCCCGGCCGCCGAGGCGCGCCCGCTTGACGGTGAGCTCGGGCCAGGTGAGCTCGGTGAGCGTTCCGTCGACGATGTCGAGCACGGGGCGCCGAGAGCGGTAGTCGTACAGGAGGTCCGACTCGAACGTGACCAGCGGCGGCGAGTCGCCCGAGATGCGCTCGGCCGCTGCGGTGGACGCTCCCGCCGCATCGATCCAGCCGTCGAACGCCGCCACCACGGCGGGCGCGACCAGCGGCGCGTCGGGTTCGCTCAGGCGGTACAGGGGCATGCCGCGAGCATAGTCGCGTCGCCCGACGGGGGCGGGGGCGCCACGCCGCGCTCTGGGAGACTGCGGCGCATGCCGATCGCCCTGGCCGGGCTCGCCTCCGTCCTGTGGGGAGCCGCCGATCCCCTCGGCGGCTTCGCCGCCTCCGTGTGGCGGGCCGAGCGCGTGGCCGCGATCTCGCAGCTCGTCGGACTCGCGCTCGGCGAGCGTCCGGGCGCCGTCTCGCTCGTCGGGGTCGTCTGCCGGGTGGTCGCGGGGCCCCCGTCGGTGGCGCCGGCGCGCCGGGCCCGACGGAGCCGCGCGCCTCGACTCGGGTCCTCGCGCTCGCCGCCGGGGGCGGGGTCGGGCTCGGGCTGGCGAACGTGGCCGTCGCGCAGACGTCGGTCGCCTCGGGGCTCTGGCCGGTGGTCGCGACCAAGCTCGTGGCCGGCGCCCTGCTGTGGGCGTTCGTGCTGGTTTCCGTCGTGGGCTCGATGTTCCCCGCGATCACGGTGCTGCTCGCCCGCGTGATCCTGGACGAGCAGATCGGGAGGGTGCAGGCGCTGGGCCTGGTCCTGGCCCTGGCCGCGGTCGGGCTGATCGTCGGCGGGTGATTCGTCGCCCGCCCCCGGGCCGAGCCGTGTCAGCGCGGGGTGGAAGGGCCCGGGGCGAACCCGGGGCCGTGACCAGGGTGGATCCGCGCCAGACCATCGAGCGCGAGGACCCGCTCGCGGCTCGCGTGCAGGTGCGCCGGGTCCGGCGCGTACGGGTCCTCGGCCGGGCCCCCGGCCGTCCACCACAGGTGGGTGAAGACGACCAGGCCCTCGTCGGTCCGGATCAGGGTGGACACGTCCTGTGCCGAGTGGCCCGGCGTCTCGATCAGGCGGATGCCGGGGGAGATCTCGAACCCCTCGGCCGGGCGGCTCGTCCAGACGTCGTCGCGGTACCAGGCCCAGTGGTCGTGGATGCGTGCGCGAGGGAAGAGGCCGGCGTTCAGGGTGTGGTCGGGGTGATGGTGCGAGAGCACCACGTCGGTCACATCGTCGGGCGAGACGCCGAGCGCCCCGAGCGGGTCGAGGATCGCGTGCTGTCCCGGGACCATGCCCGGGTCGATCACGACGATCGCGTCGCCGTCGCGGACGAGCCCCACCGTGGAGCCCACGCGGTCGTCGTCCCCAAGGTACCCGTCGACGAGCACGTGCACCTCGGCCATCGCGCCTCCTCTGTCCCGCGCCGAGGCGCAAGCATCACACGACGTGCGCCGTCCATGCTCCCGGTCAGGCCTTCGCGCCGCCGCCCCGCTCGAGGATCTCCCGGGCCTTGCGCTCCTTCCAGTCCTCCGAGAAGACACCGAGGAACGTCGTAGCCGTGTGGATCAGGAGCCCGATGCCCCATCCCGCGAGCGGCCAGTAGAACCACCACCCGCCCTCGTCGCCCCGGGTGAGGGCGTTGATCGCGAACAGGCCGGCGTTCACCAGGACGTAGACGATCAGGTGGATGTAGAAGCCCTGGATCTCCTCGGCCCGCTTACGGGCCCATTCGTACTGCTCGTCGCGGCTGGATGCGGGAACGGGCCCGTCCTCCGGTAGCTCAGTCATCGTGCGGTCACCTCCCTCGTCCAAGGGTGACGTGCTGGGACGGGGTCGGCGGGGGCCGTTCGACTCGCGGGGTGAGGGACGTGTGCCGCGCGCCGTTCGACTCGCGGGGTGAGGGCGCCGGCTCAGGCTGCTCAGAGGCTGGGCTTGACGACCATGAGGAACACGATGACCAGGACCAGGACCGCCACCGTGAGGCCGACGGCGGTGGATCGGGCCGCGAGGGAGCGGAAGCCCGCCGAGCCGGCCCCCTCGGTCTCGAGCGCCCGGATCTGCCTGCGGAGCGTGGGCGTGTAGACGCCGAGCCCGAGGATCACGACCACGACGTAGATCCCGAGCGCGGTCGACAGCCAGAGCTGCGTCAGGTCGAGGTCGCCCACCCAGACCATCCCGAGCCCGGTGAGGAGCAGGAGCGCGTAGGCCGGGTTCGCGAACCGGTCGTCGAGCACCTTGATCCCGCGGAGCACGTGGCCCAGGTGCTGCGGCTCGCGGCCGGCCCGGGCGAGCCAGATCCCGTACGACGCGTTGAAGCCGACCGCGACGATCGCGAGCAGCACGTGCAGGAACTTCAGGAACGTGTACATGACCTTCCCCGGGACGAGCCTATCTCGCGCATGGGATGATGGGCCCGTGGCCCGTCGGCTCGCGAGGGTGGTGGCGGTCGCTGCCCTGGTCCTGGGCGCGCTCGTGGCGCCGGTCGCCGTGCCGATCCGGTTCTTCCGCGAGCGCGGGCGCCGGAAGGTCGGCCGGACCGAGCAGGTGGCGCCGGTCCGAACGGCCGAGACGGGGTCGCCCTAGCCGTCGCGCCGCGGAGCCGTGGAGGCGGCCGTCGTCGCCGTGCAGAGCGCCTCGTACCAGGGGCGCACACCTCGAGCCCTCCGCCGACGAAGACCATCGCGACCGCGATCCGCTCGAGCTCGGCCCTGGGGACCGCGCGCGGGTCCTCGGACAGCACGACCAGGTCCGCGAGCATGCCGGGCGCGATCGCCCCCAGCTCGTCCTCGGCGAACGCGCCGGAGGCGCCGGCGCCCGTCAGCGCCCGCAGGGCCTGCATGAGCGTGAGCCGCTGGCCTCGCATGCATCGCGGGACGCGGTCGCCGGCGGCCCCGATCCTCGTCGTGCCCTGGACGAGGGCGTCCATCACCGAGGTCGGCTGGAGGTCCGGTCCCTCGCCGTACGGCGTGTCCGTGCTGCCGATCGCGTGGAGCCTCCGGTCCTCGACCAGGTCGCGCCAGCGCCCGAGGAGCTCACGCCGGTCTCGCGGGAAGGCCCGGTAGTCCTCCGCCCACGTCGAGTCGACGAACGTGAGCTGGAACGAGGGCAGCACGCCGAGCCGGCATATCCGGACGATCTGGTCGTCGCGCAGCGCGAGCACGTGCTCGAGCCGGGCCCGGAACGGGCGCCCCGACCCGCCAGCGCGATCAGCTCGTCCAGCCGGTCCTGGTTCACGAAGAGCTCGTTGATCGTGGTCCACCCACCCTCGAGGGCCAGCCGGATCGCCTCCTGCGCGCTCGTCACGCCGTGCAGCTCGCGATCGCCGATCCAGGGCGAGTGCGAGTCGATGAAGCCCGGGAGGACCGCGAGCCCGTCGAGGTCGACCACGGTCGTGCTCGGTCCCGCCGTCGGCAGGACCTCGTCGTCGGAACCGACCGAGACGATCCGCTCCCCCTCGACGGCCACCGCCTCCGCGACCGTCCAGGGCGGATCGAGGGTGATCACCACGGCGTCGTGGAGGATGAGGTCGGGGTCGCCATGGGCGCTCGCGGTCGGTGGGACGACGGTCCCACCGGCCGCCGTCATCAACAGGACCGTGCCGAGGATCCGCCGCCCGCGCAGATTCCCTCCCTGTGGGTACGACGGGACCAGAGGGAGACCGGGCGGGTCGGGTCAAGCTTCGTGGAGCGGGCCGCCCGGGGCCCGTAGACTGCTCATCCCGGCGGGGGAGAGACGATGAAGGTCATCGAGCACCTGGCGAACGCGACGCGGCCGCTCGTGAGCGTGGAGATCATCCCTCCGCGCCGCGGCGGGGACGTGCAGCGGATCTACGACGCCGTGGCCTCGATCATGCCGTTCGACCCCCCGTTCATCGACATCACGAGCCACGCCGCCGAGGTCGTATGGCTCGAGCAGCCGGACGGGACGTGGAGGCGGAAGGTGATGCGCAAGGCCCCGGGGACCTTCGGCCTGTGCGCCGCGATCGAGCACCGGTTCGGCGTGGACCCGGTCCCGCACGTGCTGGCCAACGGCTTCACGCGCGAGGAGACCGAGGACGCGCTGATCGAGCTCAACTACCTCGGGATCGAGAACGTGCTCGTGATCCGCGGCGACGGTGACCCGCGGCCGCCCGCCGACGGTCGCAGCGTGAACGAGAGCGGTCTGGATCTCGTGCGGCAGGTCGCGGCGATGAACCGCGGCGTGTACCTGGAGGAGCTGCTCGAATCGACCCCCACCGACTTCTGCATCGGTGTGGCCGCCTACCCGGAGAAGCACGTCGAGGCGCCGAACCTCGAGTGGGACCTCGGCGTGCTCCTCGAGAAGCAGCGGGCGGGCGCCCACTACGCCGTGACGCAGATCTTCTACGACAACGAGGTCTACTTCCGCTTCGTCAAGGCCGCGCGGAACGCCGGCGTCACGATCCCGATCATCCCGGGCCTGAAGATCCTCACGAGGCGCGAGCAGCTCCGCGTCGTCCCCAAACACTTCGGCGTGACCGTGCCCGAGGCGCTGGTGGAGCAGGTGATGGCCGTCGAGCCGGAGCGGGCGGTCGACGTGGGGATCGCGTGGGCGCTCGAGCAGACCCGCGAGCTGTTCGACCGCGGCGTCCCGTCGGTCCACTTCTACGTGATGCAGAACACGGCACCGCTCGTGCGTCTGATGGAGCAGCTCGAGCGGGACTGAGCGCTTCGTGTTCGGAACGAGCGAACCACGGCCGGAGCGACTCGACCCGGGCTCGGCAGCCAGGGCCGCCGAGCTGCGCGCCCTGCTGGACCCCGCGGGGCTGCGCCGACAGGTCGAGTCGTTGCCGGGCCCGCGCAACCGCCTGCACGCGCCCGAGGCGATGGCCCAGGCCGACCGCGCGATCGCCGAGCGGTTCCGCGCCGCGGGCTGGGAGACCGTGCTGCGGAGCTTCGAGGAGCGCGACGTCGAGGCGTACATCGATCACGACGGCTTCGTGCGGAAGGTCCGCCACGAGGTGCTCGCGGGGACCAACGTCGTGGCCGTCCGCGAGGGCGAGCGTTCGCGCGACGCCGTCGCGGTGGTCGCGCACCATGACACGGTGCGGGATACGCCCGGGGCCGACGACAACACGGCGAGCGTGGTCGCCCTGCTCGAGCTCGCGGGGCTGCTCGGAGGTCGACGGTTCGAGCGCTCGATCGTGCTCGCGGCGGTCGACATGGAGGAGCTCGGGCTCTTCGGCTCGCGCGCGCTCGTGCGCGAGCTGTTGGCCGAGCGTCGCGTCGCCGGGGCGATCGTGTTCGAGACGATGAGCTACTCGAGCTCGGAGCCCGGGAGCCAGGCGCTCGCGCCGGGCATCGGCGCCTTGTACCGCGGCCAGGTCCGACGCGTGCGCGCGAACGGCTCGATCGGCGACTGGACGAACGTGATGTACCGGAGCACCTCGCGGGGGCTGGCGCGGGCGTTCGGCGGGGCGCTGGCCCACCTGGCCGGCGGACCGGAGGCGGTGATCATGCTCCGGGACCCGCTGGACCTCCCCGTCCTCGGACCGATCCTCGGCCGGACGGTGCCGTTCGTGAAGGAGTTCGGCAGGAGCGACCACAAGGCGTTCTGGGAGGCGGGGATCCCGGCGATCCTCGTCAACGACACGGCGAACTTCCGCAACCCGAACTACCACCGGGCGACCGACGAGCCGGACACGCTGGACCACGAGCGGCTGGCGGACATCACGGCGGCGGCCGCGCTCACGGTGGAGCGGTTCGCCCGGCCGATCCCGTAGCGGCTCTCCTCAATCGAGCAGGACCGAGCGCCGCGAGATCGTGCCGTGCTCGAACCCCTCGACGGGGAACCGCGCCGTCTCGCCCCGCGCGGCGCCGGCGGCCACGAGCAGCGGGCGGTAGTGCTCCGCGGAGGGATGGTTGCGCAGCGGCTCGGGCGCGGCCTCGATCCAGTCCTCGAGCGCCCGGTCGTCCCTCCGGGACAGGGCCGCGGCCACCCACTCGTCGAAGGCGCGGGCGTGGGCCGGTGGCTCGGGGTCGCCCATCAGGTCCGCATGGCGCAGGTCGTGGACCAGGTTGCCCGTCGCGAGGATCAGCACGCCCCCGTCCCGGAGCGGCGAGAGCTCGGCGCCGAGCTCGAACAGCGCGTGCTCGGACATCGTCATCGGCATCGAGATCTGGAGGACCGGGACGTCGGCCTCCGGGAACAGGTGGATCAGGGGCACCCAGGCGCCGTGGTCGATCGGCCGGTGCTCGGCTCGGGCGACGGGTAGGTGGGGCGACAGCAGCTGCTCGACCCGATCGGCGAGCCCCGGCGCGCCCGGCGCCGGGTAGCGCAGCCGGTACATGAACTCCGGGAACCCCCAGAAGTCGTACAGCAGCTCGTCGTGGTCGCGCGTGCGTCCGATCGTGACCGGGGCGTCCTCCCAGTGGGCCGAGATCGCGAGCACGGCCCTCGGGCGGGGGAGCGAGCGTCCCCACCGCTGCCACGGCTCGGCGCGCTCCCGCATCACGACGTTGAGCGGGTTGCCGTGGCCGATGAACCCGACCGGCATCCTGGACGTCTTCGCCTGCATGCCAGGTTCCTGTACGCCTCCGTTCCACCGGCTATTCCACCTCCCCGGCGGCGTTCGCGTCATCACGGAGACCTCATGGCGCCCTCAGGTTCCCCTCAGGGGCGTGCTGCACGGTGGGGTCGCGCACGAGCGAGGAGGGACGAGATGCGGAAGGCGTTGACGGTCGGGCTCGTGGTCGCCTCGGTTGGGATCGGCGGCCTCATCGGGGCGGTGGCGTTCGCCCCTGGATCGGGGACCGCCCAGACGGACCACGCGGAGGCGGCCGAGGGCTCCTCCGAGGTGTGGTGCTTCGGGGACGGCGAGGGGCCGATCGCCGCGGCGGCCGACGCGATCGGGATCCCGCCCGGCGATCTCCTGTACGCGATGCGCGACGGCTCCACGATCGCCGACGTGGCGGAGTCGGAGGGCGTCGACCCGCAGGAGGTGGTCGACGCGATCGTCGCCTGGATGCAGGAGCGGCTGGACGCCGCGGTGGAGAGCGGGTTCTTCTCGAGGGAGGTCGCCGACCAGATCTCGACCGGGTTCGCGGACAGGGCCGAGGGGATCGTGAACGGCAGGCTCCCGTTCCCGGGCATCCTCGGCCGGAACGGGTTCGGGCATGGGCCGGCGTTCGGGCTCGGTCGCGCACCGGGCCTCGGTTCCGGTCCCTGGGGTCACGGTCCCTGGGGTCACGGTCCCTGGGGTCACGGTCCCTGGGGTGAGGCCCTGCACGAGGCCGTCACCGGCTGATCCCCCGGGTCGCGCGGCGCCGCCCGCTGCACCGCGCGTCCCCCCTCAGCCGGCTCTCAGCCCGCTGCGGCACACTGGGCGCGTGAGGTCGGTCCTGGTCGTCGACGACGAGCCGGCGGTCCGAGATGCGCTCGAGCGTGCCCTGCGGACCGCCGGCTTCACGGTGCTGACGGCGAAGGACGGCGACGCGGCCATGGCGGCCGTCGAGCGCGAGCGGCCCGACGTCGTGGTGCTCGACGTGCTGATGCCGGTGCTGGACGGCCTGGAGGCCTGTCGGCGCCTAAGGGATCGGGGCGATCGCACGCCGATCCTCATGCTCACGGCGCGCGACGCCGTGGGCGACCGCGTGGAGGGGCTGGACGCCGGCGCCGACGACTACCTGGTGAAGCCGTTCGCGCTCGAGGAGCTCCTGGCGCGGATCCGCGCGCTCCTGCGCCGCTCATCCGAGGACGGCGACGAACGGCCCCTGCGGTTCGCCGACCTCGAGCTCGACCCCGTGACCCGCGAGGTCCGCCGGGGCGACCGGTCGATCGAGCTCACCCGGACCGAGTGGAACCTGCTCGAGCTCTTCCTGCGGAACCCACGGCGGGTCCTGACGCGCGAGATCATCAACGACCGGGTGTGGGGGTACGACTTCGGACCGACCTCGAACGCGCTCGAGGTGTACGTCGGCTACCTGCGCCGCAAGACGGAGGCCGGAGGCGAGGCGCGCCTGATCCACACCGTCCGGGGGGTCGGGTACGTGCTGAAGGAGGCCTCGTGACGTTCCGCCAGCGTCTCGTGCTGGCCTCGGCCGCCGCGGTGGCCGTGGCGATCGCCCTGTCCTCGGTCGCGGTGTGGTTCTTCGTCCGCGACCAGCTCCGGGATCAGGTCGACGAGCAGCTACGGGAGCGGGCCGATCTCCTGACGCGCCTGCCCCTCTCGGCCACGGGCGGGATCCCGAACCCGAGCCTGGAACCGGGGCAGACGGTCATCTACTTCCAGATCGTGACCCCGGGCGGCGACGTCCTCCGCGCCGGGCGCGGGCCCCAGCTCGATCTGCCCGTGCCACCCCGGATCGGCGGTTCCGAGTTCGAGGACCGGCGGATCGCGGGGACGCACTACCGGATCCACAACAAGTCCTTGGCCGGCGGCTTCGTCCTTACGCTCGCGGTCCCGATGACCGAGGTCGACGCCTCGCTCCGGCGCCTGGCGTTGATCCTGCTGCTGGTCACGGGCGGCGGAGTGGCGCTCGCAGCCGTCCTCGGGTCGGGCGTGATGACGGCCGCCGCCGCCCCGGTCGCCCGACTGACCCGGGCGGTCGAGCGGGTGACCGAGACCGGCGACCTGTCGCTGCGGATCGAGGACCCGTCCGCCTCCGACGACGAGCTCGGGCGTCTGGCTTCGGGGTTCAACGGGATGCTGGGCGCGCTCGAGAGCTCGGTCGCGGCGCAGCGCCGGCTCGTGGCCGACGCCTCGCACGAGCTCCGGACACCGATCACGTCGATCCGCACGAACCTGGACGTGCTCGCGAGCGGTGTGGCGCTGGAGCCGGATGACCGTCGCCGGTTGCTCGATGACGTCCGGGCGCAGCTCGAGGAGCTCACCGCGCTCGTCAACGACCTGGTCGAGCTCGCCCGGGACGGGGAGCGCGATCCGATCCCGGTCGACGTTCGACTGGACGAGGTCGTGCGTGACGCGGTCGAGCGGGCGGAACGACGCGCGCGGGGGATCCGGTTCGAGCTCCACGCGAGGCCGAGCCTCGTGCGGGGCGACGCCGCCCGCATCGGGCGCGCGGTCGGGAACCTGCTCGACAACGCCGCCAAGTGGAGCCCGGAGGGCTCGGCGGTGGAGGTGGAGGTCGGCGAGGGAGGGGTGACGGTACGCGACCACGGTCCCGGGTTCGCCGAGGAGGACCTGCATCGCGTGTTCGACCGCTTCTATCGCTCGACCGCGGCCAGGTCGACGCCGGGCTCGGGGCTCGGCCTCGCGATCGTTCGGCAGGTCGCGGAGGCGCACGGCGGTCGGGCCGTCGCCGAGAACCACCCCGACGGCGGAGCGATCGTGCGGCTCGAGCTCCCCCCGGTCGAGCCGGGGCTCCCTCCGCCCCCGTAGCTGCCGGGAACGCGAGGACCCGGCGCTCGGCGCCGGGTCCCCACTGCGTCGTTCGAGCCCTCAGACGGGTCGGACGTTCGCGGCCTGCGGGCCCTTCTGGCCCTGGGTCACGTCGTACTCGACCTTCTGGTTCTCGTCGAGGTTGCGGTACCCCTCGCCGGTGATCGCGCTGAAGTGCACGAACACATCGGCGCTGCCGTCGTCGGGGGTGATGAAACCGAAACCCTTCTCGGCGCTGAACCACTTCACGGTCCCTGTTGCCACGTGCGATCCCTCCTTCCTTCCGCCGTCGGGGCCTGGGAGCTGCCCTTCGCGGCGCCGGCCGTGACAGCCGGGTGAGGGAACTGCTCGTAGCGTGAACCGCGATCGGTACCCTCAGCGACCACGGTAGCAGGTTCGGGAAGCGGCCGCCGGGACGCGGGGGGCCCGGGCGGCGCGCGCGCCGGCTCGGGGGAAGGCATGATGGCCTCGTGCGTGAGGGTGCCGGGCGCCTCGAGGTGATCGCCGGGCCGATGTTCGCCGGGAAGACCGAGGAGCTGCTACGGCGCGTGCGACGGGCGGCGATCGGCGGACGCGAGGTCCTGGCTATCACGCACGCCCTGGACACCCGCGCGGGCGGCGGGCGGATCGCCTCGCATGCCGGACTCGACCATCCCTCCACCGCCGTGACCGCCGCGGCCGAGATCCCCGGGATGGTCGGGTCCTCGACCGATGTGGTCGCGATCGACGAGGCGCACTTCTTCGGCGCCGACCTCGTGACGGTCGCCGACGAGCTCGCGGGCCGGGGAGCCGTCGTGGTCGTGGCGGGGCTGGTCGTGACGTTCGCGGGACGACCGTTCGAGCCGCTCCCGTCGCTGATGGCGGTGGCCGAGCGGGTCGACAAGCTGACGGCGATCTGCGCCGTGTGCGGTGCGGAGGCCGTCTTCCACCAACGGACCGGGGACGCGCGGGCGCCGGACGTCGAGCTCGTGCCCGAACACGTCGGTGGCCGGGACAAGTACGAAGCCCGCTGCCGGCTGCACTTCGCAGGCTCGGGATGAGACGTTCGGGACCTTGACGGCCCGGCGCGTTCTCGTCGAGAGTCCACACGGGAGGTCGTCGCGATGGGCGTCGTCTGCATCCTGCTCGGGCTGCTGGCCGCGGGGGCCGCGGTCGATCTCGCCGTGGGGACCGGATCGGCGGGAGACCCGACGAACATCAGTGCGCTCGGCGCAGCGTTCTCGCTCTCGCCGGCCCGGCTCGTCGCCGTCGCGGCCCTGCTGGGGGCCCTCAGCGTCCTGCTCGGGATCCTCGGGATCGGGTTCCTCCGCGGGAGCTGGGGGCGGAGGAGGTCCTGGAAGCGTCGCGTCGAGGAGCTCGAAGCCGAGAACGCCGCGCTCCGGGCCCGCGCTCACCTCGCCGCGGTGGTGCGCCCGCCGCGCGCCGCCCTGCCGCCCGAGGAGCCACCGGACCTGATCGTCCTGGAGGAGGCGGGGCCCCAGCGCGAGGAGGCTCACGCAGAGCCGGGCGGCTGAGCCGGCGACCTACGGCCTCCCGTGCCCTCGGTCGCTTCCCGGGCCCCGGCCACGGCGTTCGCCACCCCCGCGGCCGTTCCCCGCGTCGGTCGGGGGGCCCCTGTCGTCGTCCCGCCCCTCCGCGTCCGATCGCGGCCCGCGCTGTCCGTGCTCGTTCCCGGCCTGTCCGTGGTCGCCGGCCTGGCTGGTGCCGCCGCTCGCCTGCTCGGAGATCTCGCCGCCCTTGTCGACGCCCTCGGCGTCGGTGGAAGTCGCGGTCGAGGAGACGTCGGCCCCCTTGCCGGAGGGCCCGTCGGCTCCGCTCCCCACCGGCGCCTCCTGGCGAGCGCCGGTGGCGCCGGGCTCGGCGGGATCCGGATCGGGCTCGGACGGGTCGGGGACGTCGATCCCTACCTTCGAGAGGACGTGGGCTGCCGCCTCCTGCGCCGGCCCGGGGAGCCACCCCGCGAGGGCGAGCCCGCCGGTCCCGACGACGGCGGTTGCGGCAGCCAGCGCCACGACCTTGATCCGGACGAAGCTCCGTCCGCGTCCCGCGCGATCGGAGCGCCGCGGACGGCGAACCTCGACCGGCTCGCGGACCGGGGACCGGGATCGGAGGATCGCCGAGGCCACGGCGACCGCCGTCGTCTCCCGCTCGAGCTCCGCCGGGGTCACCGGTCGCGTCAGGGCGCGGACGAGCGCGGCGACGCGCTCCAGCCGCGGCGGTGTCCCCTCCACGGGCAGGTGTCCGCGGAGGAGGCGGTCGACGGTCGCGACGTCGGATCTGGGTGGGACCGAGCCCCGCCCCTCGGTCGTCGCGTTCATCCGCGGATCGTCTCCTCGGCCGCGCCGTGGAACAGGCGTACGAGCGCTCGATGCTGGATCTGACGCACGGTGCCCGGCCGGGTCCCGACGGTCCCGGCGACCTCGTCGACCGTGAGCTCGCCCAGGATCGTGAGCAGGATCACGTCGGCCTGCTCGGGAGGCAGCGCGGCCACGCGCTCCAGGGCTTCGTCCGTCGCGATCTCCGCCCCATCGTGGTCGGCGACGTCGACGAGTGGCACGTCCGCTCCGTTGCCGACGGCCCAGTCGGTGCCCTCGTCGAACGGGAAGAGGAGCGTGTCGCCGGAGGCGAGGACCGACGGACGCAGGTGGGGATGGTCGTCCATCAGCCGGTTCCGGGCCACCGTCAGGGCCATGGCCCGCAGGGCGCGGCGATCGCCGTCGAACGTGTCCAGCGCGCAGGCGACGTCGAGCCAGCAGTCGGAGGCGAGGTCCTCGGCCTCCTCCGGCGCGAACGCGCGCAGGTAGCGGACCATCCGCGGGTGCAGGTCGCGGAAGAGGATGCCGAGCGCGACCCCGCTGCCCGTGCGCGCATCGGCGAGCGTCCGGGAGAAGTCCTCGGGCCGCATCGCTCCCGCAGGCTAGGGCTCGGACCGTGGCGGGCCAATCCCCCGGCGGGGTGACCCCCGATCGGGCTCGGCCGCCTCGAGCGGCCTAGGCCGAGAGCCGGGGGTCGCAGGTCGCGGTGGACCGGTCGAGGACGGACCGTGACGCCACGGGGGGAGCGGCGCTAGCGTGCCCGTGTGCCGCAGGACCGAGGAGGCGCCGCCGAGGAGCGCCCGAGCTGGGGTCTCGAGGGAGGCGGCGAGGTCGCGCCCGGCCGGATCGCGCTCGAGCCGCTCGGCGGCGGCTGGGACTTCGAGGTGTTCCTCGGATGGGACGAGCACCTGCATGCGCTCGTCGTGCTCAAGGTCGTCCGGCCGCACCTCGTCGAGGACGAACGCACCCTGCGCGCGCTCGCGCGCGAGGCGGAGCTGCTGCGTCGGCTCGCGCACCCGGTGATCGTCCGCGGGTTCGGAGCCGAGCTCGACCGGGCGCGCCCGCACCTCGTGCTCGAGCACCTGGAGGGACCGACGCTGTCCCGGACGATCCGGCGGACGGGTCCCCTCGACCTGGCGCAGCTCGTGCCGCTCGCCTTCCAGCTCGCGAGCGGGCTCGCGTACCTGGCCAACGAAGGCGTCGTGCACCTGGATGTGAAGCCCGGCAACGTGATCCTCGGTGCGCCGCCGCGCCTGGTCGACCTGAGCATCGCGCGCACGGTGGAGGAGGCGGGCCGGGTCCGCGGTCCCCTTGGGACCGACGCGTACATGGCCCCGGAGCAGTGCGACCCGGCGATCGCGCCGCTCGGAACCCCGGCCGACGTGTGGGGGCTCGGCGCGACCCTGTTCCACGCGATCACCGGCGAGCCGCCGTTCCCGCGCGCCCGGGGGTTCGATCCGGAGGTCCCGCTCGAGCGCTTCCCGCAGCTCCGCGGCGATCCGGCGCCCGAACCTCACGGGTGCCCGCCGGAGCTCTCCGCGATCGTGGCGGACTGTCTGGCGTTCGAGCCCGCCGAACGTCCCCCGGCGGCCGCGGTGGCCGACCGGCTCGAGCCGCTGGTCGCGCGCATCCGCCCCGGGCGGATCCTCGGCCGCGGGCGGCCGAGGATCCGCTGATCGTGGAGGCGGGCGGGTCGTGGCGCTGCGGGGGCGGCGACCGGAGCCGTCGCCCCCGCGGGGGAGGGCGGTCTAGGTCTAGGCCGCTCCGTCGGTCGGGGCCATCGTCGAGCCCGTGGGCCCCGTCGGCAGGTTCGTTCCGTCGGTGACGGTCCCCGTGTTCCCCGTCGGTCCGGTGGCGCCGTTCCCGTCGGTCAGACCGGTGGTGGTCCCGGTGGGGCCCGTCGCCCCGTCGCCGTCGGTCACCGCCGTGTTGCCGGTGCGCCCCGTGGCGCCCACGCCGTCCGTCGCGGTGGCGGTGTTTCCGGTCGGACCCGTCGCCCCGGTCCCGTCGGTGACGGTCCCCGTGTTCCCGGTCGGTCCGGTCGCGACGTTCCCGTCGGTGATCGTCCCCGCGGTATCACCGGTGGGACCCGTGGTCCCGGTCCCGTCGGTCAACCCGGTCGTGCCGGTCGCCCCGGTGGCGTCGCCGGCCGTCGTCGGGTCGGTGTCGTCGTCATCGTCGTCCAGGCCCGCCACGGTGGCGCCGTCGTCCTCCTCCGCGTCGAACCGCTTGACCGCCTGATCGTCCGACTCGCGCACGGCGGCCCCAGAGCTGGCGGCGACTGCAGGGGCGATCCGCAGCAGCCCGAGCGCGAGGACCGACAGGATGGCCACCCACACGAGAAGCCAGGGTGCGCGCGAACGAGGCTCCTCCACGTCCGCGAGCGCGCGGGCCACGTGGATGGAGGCTCGGTGTCTCGGTTCGGCCATCATCATCCCTCCTTCCACGGCGGGCCATCCGCCTGGTACCAGTCCTACCGCGGCGCCCGGAAGGGCCCCGGCAAGAGCCGGTTAAGGGGTGGCTAACGCCGCCGGGGGGACGAACGGGCGCGCGTCGGGTAGCGTCGCGCTGGCGGTGGGGGACCGAGGCGGGATCCCGGGGATCGTGTGGGCGGGCTGGGCCGTCGCGAACGCGGTGGGGGGCCTCCTCGTCGGCGTGCCCGATCGTGGTCCCCGCCTGTTCTCGCTGAGCCGGACGCACGGTCCGTCGCTCGTGGATGCGGTGGGTGCGCTGGTGCTCCTGTTCGGTTGGGTAGCGCTGGACGCCGCAGTGCTCCGCCGCCGAGGCCGGCTCCGGGAGGCGCGGCGATGGCTGCGTGCCGCGCGGGTCGCGGGCCTCATCGCCGGAGCCGGGATCCTCGTGCCGGCGATCGCGCTCGACCTCGGCACCTGGTGGGTGCTCGGGGCCGCCCTCCTCGCGGCCGTGCAGATCTCCGCGGCGGTGGAGCTCGGTCGGTCGTCGGGGCGCGCCTGAGAACCGGCTTGCTGACGCCCCCGCCGAGCCTCAGGCCGAGCCCACCGTCGACGTCGAGAGGACCACCGCGTCGACGGGGTGTCCCTTGAGCGAGAGGTGTCGCCGCTCGAGCCCCTGTTCGGGGAGCGTGGCCGCCGCCGCCGCGGCCTCGGTCACGAGGATCTCACCGACCGCGGCCTGGGAGGCGAGGTGCGCCGCGACGTTCACCGGGTCGCCCAGGGCGGTGAAGTCGCTCGCGTCACTCGCGCCGACGATCCCGATGAACGCCGTGCCCGTGTGGACGCCGGCCCCCAGCGGGCACCACGGTCCGTCGGTCGACCCATGGCCGGTCGCGTCCAGCAGCGCGCGCGCCGCCTCGATCGCACGGGGGGCGTGCCGCTGGCCCGCCAGGAACGGGACGAAGAGGCCAACGACCTCGTCGCCGCCGAACTTCTCGATGATCGCGTCCGACCCGATCAGGACGTCCCTGGAGACCCCGTAGAAGCGGCTCATGAGCCGGGTGAACTCCAGGACCGGCATCTCCCGCGCCAGCTTGCTCGACCCGCGGACGTCGGCGAACAGCATCGAGATCTCGACGTCCGCCCCGCGGATCTCCTGCCCATCCTCGACACCGCGGCACATCCTCGCCGCGTGCCTGAGACCGTCGAAGCACCGCTTGCAGATGTTCGGGTTCTTCTCCCAGGGCGCGAACCCGTAGCGCCGAAGGATGAGGGCGCCGGGTGCCCGGAACGGGGCGGCGCAGAGCTTGCAGCGCGGGCCAGACGGGATCAGGCGGAGGGGGCGGTGGTCCTTGAAGTGCGGATGCGTGCCGTTGAGGAAGTCCCGCCACTCTTCCTCCGGGGTCGCGTACCTCGCCATCCCGTCGGAGCGTAGTTCGGCCCGAGGGAGCGTGCATAGCCCTCGGCCGAGTCCCGGGTCTAGAGTTCGGCCCGTGGGGGGAACCAGGGGCGGGAACCTCGGACGGCCGGACGACGCGATGGAGTTCGACCACGGGCGGGTCGAGTGGGTCTCGCTCGGCGAGCTCACGGTCGGGCGGACGATCCAGCAGCCCGGGTGGCGCTGGTCGGAGCACGTCCGGCCGATCGTCGGCGGCGAGTGGTGCCAGGCGCGCCACGTCGGCGTGGTCGTGTCGGGGCGGCTCCGCGTCCTCACGGCGGACGGAGAGGAGTTCGAGTTCGGGCCCGACGACGTCTTCGACATCGCCCCCGGTCACGACGGGTGGGTGGTGGGCGACGAGCCCGTGGTCTCGATCGAGTGGAGCGGGCTCCGGGGGTGGCTCGAGCCGCTGGAGACGCTCGGGGACCGGATCCTGGCCACCGTGGTGTTCACGGACATCGCCGATTCGACGACGCTGGCCGCTCGGCTCGGAGGCAGCCGGTGGAACGACCTGCTGGCACGGCACAACGCGCGGATGCGGGAGCTGCTCGCGCGCTTCCGTGGTCGCGAGGTGAAGACGACCGGCGACGGGTTCCTCGCGCTCTTCGACAGCACCGCTCGCGCCGTTCGGTGCGCCGCCAGGATGGTCGCCGTCGCACCCGAGGATGGCGTCGAGCTCCGCGCGGCCGTGCACACGGGCGAGGTCGAGGTGGTCGGCGACGATCTGCAGGGCGTGACGGTCCACGAGGCCGCGAGGGTCCTCGACCTCGCCCGTCCGGGCGAGGTGCTCCTGACGTCGATCACCCGGGACCTCGCCGGCGGGGAGGACGATCGCTTCGCCGACCGAGGGGAGCATCGCCTCAAGGGGCTCGACGCCCCACGCCGGCTCTTCGCGCTCGTCGAGCCGTAGGTCGCGTCGCGACCGTTCCAGGATCCCGGCTCCCGCTACCAGCGTTCCCGGTGCACGACGTCCTCGAAGTCTCGACGGTCGGGTCGCTCGATCGGCCGGAGCGGGCGGTCGGCGGGGGAGCCGAGCGCGATCAGCATCGCGCACTCGCGGTTCTCCGGGAAGCCGAGCACGCGGCGGGCGAGACTCTGGTCGCCGACCGAGGCGTGGCTGCTGCCGATCCGGAGATCCGCGGCGGCGAGCATGATCGACATCGTCACCTGCCCGAGGTCGTACCAGAGGATGTCGCGCACCTCTCGATCAGCGGTGGCCGGGATCACGAGGGCGATGGTGGCCGCGGAGCTGGCCACGTGGACCGCGAACCGCCACGCGCGCGAGAGCTCGCGGAGGGTGTCGCGCTCGGTGACCACGACGAAGTCCCAGGCCTGCTGGTTCATCGAGGACGGCGAGCGGCGCGCCGCCTCGAGGATCAGGTTCAGGTCCCCCCGGGCGATCCGGTCGGGCGTGTACGTCCGCACGTTCCGGCGCGCCCGGAGGGCGTCCCAGGTCTCCATGCGGGAACGATAGGCGCCCGCGCGCCCGGCCGCGAACCGGCCGGGCAGCGTTCCGATCAGGTCCTCGCGAGCGACGCCTCGACCGGCGAGCGGAACCTCGACCTGATCCGGACGTCGCCGAACCAGGCGCGGAGCCGTTCGCGCTCGGCGTCGATCGCCGCGCTCGTCCGCGGGTCGACACGCTCGAGGAGGTCGACCCGGATCTCGCCGTCCTGGACCTGGGTCCAGCCGCCGATCACCCGCCCGTCCGCCCAGACGGTGGGCCCGGCGTTGCCGTTCCGGTCGAACAGCACCGGTGCGTGCTCGCCGAGGAACCAGCCTCGCTCCTTCCACCCCATGACCGTGGGATCCAGGCCGGGCAGCAACGCGACCCAGCGATCGGGCGAGCGGGCGGGTCGCAGGTCGTCCGGCAGCACGTAGCCGGTGCCCTCGTCGAGCTGTACCTCCACGGCCCCGAGCGCTTCGAGCGTCCGAGCGGCGAGCCGAGCGGTCCAGCCGGTCCACCACCGGACGTCGGTCGTGGTGGCCGGCCCGAACGCGCGCAGGTATCGGCGCAGGAGCTCGGCGCAGGCCTGACCGTGGTCGAGCTCCGCGAACGGCTCGCCGAGCCCGGCCTCGGTCCGCGCCCACCGGTACTGGCCGGAGATCCACGTGCCGAGCGGACGGGTGCGGACGATCCTGCCCTCGGAGGCCAGGAGGAACAGGACGCGGGTCGACACGCCCATGGTGCCTGCCCAGGTCTTGCCCTCGCCGAAGCTGAGCTTCGCGCCGAGCTCGGGGACGTCCCTCGCGAGCTCGCGCGCCGTCGCCTCGCCGCGCCGGGCCAGCGCCTCGAGCGTGGCGGCGCCGACCCGCTCGACCCACCGAGCGCCCTGGCCGGGCGGCGCGACCCCCTGCTCCTCGAGCATGCCGATGAGGCGCCGCCGCTCGGGCGGGGCGAGCGCCTTCGTGCAGGCTTCGTCCATCGCGGGGGCGAGGTCGCGCGGCACGACGAAGATCGTCCGACGCATCCCGAGCATCCGGACCAGCGACCGCCGGTCGTACAACGCGTCCTCGAGGTCGGCGGGGACGAACCCCTTCACCCTGGCCCACGCGGAGAGGAACGCGGAGACGGGATCGCTCGAGTGCAGTCCGACGATCGCGGCGACGACCTCCTCGACCGACCGGGCGGGCCTGGCCAGATGGTGGCGGACGGCGAGGCGCGCCCGCCGTTCCGCCACACCGACCCTCCTCATGATCGTCCAACCTACCCGGTGCAGGCTGGCGGCGGCGCGTGGTAGAAACGGCGCTCACATGTCCGGTCGCATCCGACGACTGGTGGTTCCGGCGGTGCTGATGGCGGGGCTCGCGCCTGCCGTCCCCGCGGCGGCTGCGCCGCCGGCGAGCGACGACTTCGACACGGCGACGATCGTGGCCGACCTGCCGTTCGTCGATCGGCTGGACACCTCGGAGGCGACGGTCGCCGCCGACGACCCGGCCGTGACCGGTCGCGACTGCCTCGGCGGGATCACGAGCACGGTCTGGTACCGGTTCATCGCGCCGCGCTCGCGCACCTACGTCCTCGACACGATCCCGAGCACGTACGACACGGTCGTGGCCGTGTACACGGGCCAGCGAGGCGCGCTCGAGCTCGCCGAGTGCAGCGGGTACTTCGACGGGCACCTGCGCGGGCACCTCCTGCTCGCCGCCGAGGCCGGCGCGACCTACCACGTGATGGTCGGCGCGAGCGAGCTCGGGGCCCCGGGCGGCCGGCTGGTGTTCGCGCTCGAGCGCTCCACGGTCGAGCCGCTCGACGTGACGTTCGAGCTCGAGGCCCGTGCCCACCTCGCGCCGAACGGCGAGGTCGTCCTCGCCGGCAGCGTGACGTGCTCACGCGATGCCGAGGTCGGTCTGGATGGCGCGGTCGGCCAGGGCGTCACCTCGAGCTTCTTCTTCCCCCAGCCCTTCGCGTGCGGGCCGGAGCCGACCCCGTTCCGTGCCGCGACGCGGGAGCGGTCGGGCGAGCGGTTCGCCCTCGGCCCGGTGGACGCGCTCGTGATCGCCTACGGCTACGACCGCTACGACCGCTACACGCCGGAGGTCGAGACCGCGCTCGAGGTGATCCCCGGCCGGATCGTGTTCGCGAGGAGTACCGGCACCTTCGACGACCCGGCCGCGACGGAGATCTTCTCGATGGAGGCCGATGGGTCCGACGTGGTTCGGCTCACGGGGAACGCGGTCGAGGACGCCTTCCCGGCGATCTCGCCCGACGGGACGCGCGTGGCGTTCGCCCGTCTCCGCGACGGCGGGTACGACCTGCTCGTCGTGGACGCGCTCGGCGGGAGCCGTCGGCGGGTGACGCGTACCCCCAGGGTCGGCGAGGCGCTCCCGGCCTGGTCGCCCGACGGCGGGGCGCTCGCGTACACGGTGACGCTCGAGACGCGCTCGGGCTTCCAGAGCGACCTGTTCTGGGTCCCGGTCGGCGGCGGCTCTCCCGTGCGGCTCACCCACACGCGTCGGGCGAGCGAGTTCGCGCCCGAGTGGTCGCCGGACGGCCGGCTGATCGCGTTCACGAAGTGGGATCCGGTGCGCGAGCGTTACGGGATCGCGGCGCTCGACCTGGCGACCGGCGGGGTCTGCTGGCTCGCGATCAACCCGCTGTCGACCGGCGGCTACACCGACGCGAACCCGACGTGGTCCCCGGACGGGCAGTGGGTCGCGTTCGCGCGCGAGCACGGCGCGGACCCGTTCGTGGACGTCTTCAAGGTCCGCCGGGACGGGACCGGCCTCGTGCCCGTCACGCGGCTGTCCGAGCTCTCGGAGAACCCCACGTGGGGGCCGGACGGTCGGATCGCGTTCCAGCACGAGGAGGGCGTGGCGATCGTGGCAGCGGACGGATCGGGTCTGGCCCACGTCACGCCCACGCTGACCGGGCTCCCGTTCCACTGGCCCGATTGGTAGCGAGGAGGTTCCGATGCCGGAGTTCGAGGCTCGCGTTCGCGAGCTGGGGCTCGAGATCCCCGACTTCTCCGTCACGCCGTACTACGGGCCGAGCTACGGAAGCATGAAGGCCCATCACCAGGTGGGCTCGCTCCTGTTCCTGTCCGGTCACATCCCCGAGCGGCCCGACGGCACGATCCTGTATCCCGGCAGACTCGGGGACGACGTCACGATCGAGCAGGGCTACGAGGCAGCGCGCCTGACCGCCCTGAACTGCCTCGCGGGGACCCGGTTCGCGCTCGGGACCCTCGATCGCGTCAAGGGGCTCGTGCGCTCGCTGAACTTCGTCGTGTGCACGCCAGACTTCCACGACGTGCACCTCGTCTCGAGCGGGGCCACCGACCTGTTCCGCGACGTGTTCGGCGAGGAGGCGGGGCTCGGCGGTCGGGCAACGATCGGCGTGATGAGCCTGGCGCGCAACAACTGCTTCGAGAACTGGCTCACCGTCGAGGTGCTCGAGGGCTGACGCGCGCCCGACTCACGCGGGCTTGCGGGCCTTCACGATCACGCTGTTCGCGACGGCGTCGTGCCGCTCCGGGGGGATCAGCTCGCGCATCAGCCGGATCACCTCGTCGGTGAACAGCGGGAAGATCGCGGCCTGCTCGATCCCGAACGGTCGCTTCTCGGCGATCGAGATCTCAGCGAACCCCACCTTCTCCAGCTTCCGGGCGAAGACACGCTCCGCCATGGCGCCGGATATTCAGCCGGCCCAGGCCGCGTCGCTCGTCAGGATCTGGGGCGGGAGGTCCTCCTCGACGGTCAGGTCGGCGACGCAGAAGCGCCCGCCGGGCCTCAGGACGCGGAAGGCCTCGGCGAAGACGCGCGACTTGCGCGGCGAGAGGTTGATCACGCCGTTCGAGATGACGACGTCGACGCTCTCGTCCTCCAGTGGGAGGTTCTCGATCTCACCCCGGCGCATGTCGGTCCAGCCGTCGACCCCCGCCTCGCGGGCGTTCGCCGTCGCGCGCTCGACCATCTCCTCGAGCATGTCGACGCCGATCGCCCGACCCGTCGGACCGACCTCGTGCGCGGCGAGGATCACGTCCATCCCGCCGCCGCTCCCCAGGTCGAGCACGGTCTCGCCCGGCCGGAGCCCGGCGTGCGGGACCGGGTTGCCCACGGCGAGCGCCCACTCGATCGCGCCCCGAGGCACGCGCGCGAGCTGCTCGTCCGTGTAGAGGCTCCGGGCCACCGGCTCGCCGCCGCCCGAGGTGATCTGCTCGTACGCGGACCGCACCGCCTGCTTGATCTCCTGCTGGAAGAGCAGGTCCTGCGCCATCTCTCCTCCCCCACCTTCGGTTGCGCGTTGCTGTTCAGAGGTCGTCGACCAGCCGCTCCAGATGCTCCTTCACGTCCGGCGGGATCTCCTCGGCGCCGTGCGAGGCGAGGAACCGCTGGAGCTCCTTGGCGAACTCCAGCTCGCCGCAGCAGCGCCGGCAGAACGCCAGGTGTCCCTCGAGGTCGGCCTGCTCCCGCGCCGTGAGCCGCTGGTCCAGGTAGTCCCAGAGCTGGCGCACGGCCTCGGAGCACGGGATCATCCGCTCGGTCATCGCTCCGCCCTCGACCGGAGCAGGTCGGTCTCCTTCGCGTACGCCCACAGCTCCTTCTCGAACAGCTTCCGTCCGCGGTGCAGGCGCGCGAGCACCGTTCCGAGCGGCGCCTCCAGGAGCCGCGCGATCTCCTTGGTCGAGAACCCCTGCATGTACCGGAGGACGAGCGGGGCGCGGTAGATCTCGGGCAGCCGCAGCAGCACCGCGTGGACGTCCTCACGGCCGAAGCTGTGCAGGAAGTCCACGTGCAGGGAGTCCGAGTAGGGGAGCGGATCCTCGTCGGCGAGCGTCCGGTACAGCGAGAACTCGTCGACCTCCTCGACCGGAACCTCGGACACGGACCGTGCCTCCTTCCGCAGGCGATCGCGGAACGCGTTCACCAGGATCCGCTGCATCCAGGCGAGGCCGGCCTGGGGATCCTCGAGCGTCCCGAACGAGCGGTAGGCGCGCATCAGGCACTCCTGGACCAGGTCCTCGGCGGCGTCCCCGACCAGGCGACGAGCCATCCCGTACAGGCTCGGGATCGACTCCCTCGCCAAGCGTTCGAACGCCAGCTTCGTTCCCGGTCCCGTCTCGTCCCCCGCCCGCTCCGAACGGTCATCCGCCGCCGCCCCTCGGGTCCACGTCGTCACGCTCGGCTGGAAGGACGTCGGCAGGGGCCAAGTTATTGCATCGGCGAGCGGACGCAATGCCCCTCCCCCGAGGGTCCGTCCTTCCGGACGTCGGGGTGGAGAGGAGGCACCGTGAACGTCCAGACGGCGGTCCTGGAAGGCTCCTACGAGATCGGCGAGCGGGTCCCGGACTTCGGGCTCCCCACCGTGTCGGGCCAGAGGGTCCGGCTCTCCGACTTCCGGGGGCGACCGGTCCTGATCTTCTTCACGACGACCTGGTGCCCCTACTGCCACGCGGAGGCGCCGTTCCTGGAGGGAGAGATCTGGCAGCGGTACCGCCCGCACGGCCTCCAGGTGCTCTCGATCCAGGTCAAGGAGGGGGCGGACCTCGCCCGTGGGTTCGCCGAGCACCACGGATGGACGTTCCCGGCGCTGGTCGACGAGGACGGCGAGGTCTCGCGGCGGTTCGCTCCGCGCAAGGAGGGGCTCGCGCCCGAGGTCGCGATCATCAACGCGCACTTCGTGCTGGACGGTGTCGGACGGGTCGTCCATCGCGACTTCCTGAACATGGAGCGCTTCGACGCCAGGGCGAGCCACGTGCGTGCGTTCCTGGACGAGTTCTTGGGGGTGGCGCCGTGATGCTACGGCTCGAGGCCCTCCCGACCTGGCCGGCGCCGTCGGTCCGCGCGGAGCCTCGACGGCTCGCTCGCGGGCAGCGGGGACGGCTCGTCGTCACGATCGACGTGCCCGAGGGCTGTCACATCCAGTCGCGCGACCCTGCCGAGCCCTTCTTGATCCCCACGACGCTCGACCTGGACGCTCCGCCCGGGCTGTCGTTCGGCCCGGCGAGCTACCCCGTCGGGGACGTCGAGCGCTTCGACTGGACCCCGGTGGTGCTGCGCGTGTACCGGGGCAGGGTCGAGATCGTCGTGCCGGTCGAGGTCGCGGCCGGCGCGGCCACCGGCCGGAGGAGGGTCACCGGCCGGATCCGGTACCAGGGGTGCACCGCGAACGCCTGCCTCCCGCCGGCAGAGGTGGAGGTCGCGGTGGACCTCGAGGTGACCGATCGATAGGAAGGAGGAGAGGCGATGGCGACCACGACCGTGCGCAACGGCGTCGACGTCGACCGGCTGATCCAGACGATCGACGCGATCAAACAGGACCCGAACGTGGCCCGGTTCACGTTCAAGGCCCGGACGACCTGGGAGGACGGCGGCTCGAGCCGGGGCGAGATCCACGGCTTCGACCACATGGGGCAGCCGACCTCGCACGCGACCGTCCACACGCTCGTCGGCGACGAGCCCGACGTGCTGCTGGGCAAGGACTCGGGACCGAACGCGGTCGAGCTCGCGCTCGCGGCGCTGGGGTTCTGCTACGCGGTGGGGTTCGCGTACAACGCCGCGGCCCGCGGCTACGAGCTGGAGGAGCTCGCGTTCGAGCTCGAGGGCGACCTGGACCTCCGGAACTTCGTGGGGATCGCCGAGGGGCCTCGCCCCGGCTTCACCGAGATCCGGGTGAAGACCCGCGCCCGGGCGAAGAACGCGAACGCCGCGGAGCTCGAAGAGCTCTGCCGGTACGTGCAGGACACGTCGCCGGTCCGAGACATCCTGGCGAACCCGGTTCCGGTCAAGACGTCGATCGAGGTGCTCTGAGCGCGGGTACCGAGGGGCGGCGGGGCGACCCGCCGCCCCTCAGCGCACCGGTTCCCAGCGCTCGAAGGTCAGGCCCTCCTCGCACCTCGGATACAGGACCGCGGGGTAACACGCCACCGGACGCCTCGCCGAGGCGGAGATGGTTGGGTGGTTAGACCTCGGCGAGCGAGTTCAGGAACTCGTCGAGCGCGTACTGATCGCCGATGTGGATCCAGGCTTCCGAGATCTTGCCGTCGCGCGTGTGCATGACGATCACGCCGTGCCAAGAGTGCGTTCGGCCCTTGGCGGTCGCCGTCACGTTCAACAGCTGGATCGCGTGGTCGTCGCTGCCGAGGGCGTCGTGGAGCTCACGGCTGACCGACCCGCCCTCGCCCATCAGCGGCCCGATCTTCGCCAGGAACTCCTCGAAGCTGCGATGGTCGCCGGCGAGCGGGCTCCGGCCGGGGTAGTGCAGCACGAAATCGTCGGTATAGAGGGCGCCGAGCGCCGCCATGTCCCCGGAGTTGAGCACCTCGAGCTCGCGCCGAGCCAGCTCCTCGTTCGGATGCATCGCTCCTCCCTTCCGCGATCGCTGCGTGGACGCTATCACCCGAAGCGTCGAGCGATCGCGTCGGCGATCTCCTCGGGCGCGTCCTCCTGGATGTAGTGCTTGGCCCGCGGCAGCTTCACGACCACGGTGTCCTGGAAGGCCCTGGCTACCCGCGGCAGCATCGAAGGCCGGAACCCCAGGTCCCTCATCCCCCAGACGACGAGCGCCCGCTTCGTGCCGAGCCTGGCCGGCACGTCGCGGGCCAGGCGCGCGAGCAACGGCGTGGCCTCGATGATCTGCTTCGGCTCCGAGCGACGCCGCGGCGCGCTTGCGGCGTCGGCTGCGCCTTGCGGTAGTGATCCATCTCGCGTTCGCTCAGCTTCCTGGCGGTCGATCGCGGCACGAGCTTCTCGACGAAGAAGTTGTCCTCGAGGATCTTGCGCTGCATCAAGCGGCTCCCCATCGCCCGGCTGAAGATGCGGAAGTACGCCGTGGCGGGCCAGAACCACGTGTTGCCGAGGACGACGCCGCTGACCCGCTCGGGCCGTTCGGCTGCGACGGTCATCGAGACCGGTCCGCCCCAATCCTGCCCCATCGTGACGAACCCGTCGAGCCCGAGGCGGTCCACCAGCTCGCCGGTGGTCCGCGCGTGCTCCTCGATCGTGTAGCCGTAGTCGTCCGGTCGATCCGACAGGCCGAAGCCGAGGTAGTCCACCGCCACGCAGCGGTACCGATCGCGTAGCCGCGACACGATGCCCCGGTACAGGAAGCTCCAGGTCGGGTTGCCGTGGCAGAACAGGATCGGGGTCCCGGAACCCTCGTCGATGTAGTGCATCCGCCCGCCGGACGAGTCGAACCACCTCGACTCGAACGGGTACATGGTCCGGTCGGGCTCGAAGTCGATCTGCATGGTCCTCCCTCCTGCGGGGCTCCGGCTACTGGATCGCGGCGATGAGGACCGCCGCGATCAGGTTGCCGGCGAGGTGGTACCCGCCGTTCACCGCGCCCCACACCGTGGGGTTGGGCTTGTTCGACTCGAACGTGGCGGTCACGGCGGCGATCGCCACCGCGAACCCGACGCCGACCACGAGTCCGAGGACGATCCCTTCCCCGACGGTATCGGTGCCGCTCGACAGCGCGAGCATCCCGAGCGCGATCGCCGAGAGCACGCTCCCCACCAGGGGCACCGCGAAGATCGCCGCGCTCGGGCGCTGCCCCTCGGGCATCTGGATCCCGGCCGCCTCCATCCACACCTTCCCGAGCACCGGCCGCGCATACCAGATCGCGCCGAGCACGAAGTACGCCACGGCCCCCACGACGACGGCGAGCCAGTCCGGGTCGCCCAGCAGCTCGAAGCTCATCCCCCCACCTCCCCTCCGGTCCTCCGGATGCTACGCCGTCCGGAACCCGAGGTCGCCGCGGCGGCCCGGCCGTCCGGTTGTATCCCAGGGCCCCGCTCGCCGGCCTCCGCCTCGCTATCGTTCGGTCATGCCCGGATGCCCCGCCTGCGGTGCGAGCAACCCACCGGGCGCGCGGTTCTGCAACGCGTGCGGGACCCGGTTCGAGGCGCCGCGGGACATCTCCGGCGAGCGCCGGGTCGTCACGATGCTCTTCTGCGACGTCCGCGGCTCGACCGCGATCGCCGAGACCCTGGACCCGGAGGAGTGGATGGACATCATGAACGACGCCTTCGAGCGGCTCATCGCACCCGTCCACCGGTACGAAGGGACGGTGGCCCGCCTGATGGGCGACGCGATCCTCGCGTTCTTCGGCGCGCCGACCGCGCATGAGGACGACCCGCAGCGGGCGGTCATGGCCGGTCTGGACATCGTGACCTCGATCGGCCCGTTCCGGGAGCGGCTCGCTCGCGAGCGCGGGCTCGACCTGAACGTGCGGGTCGGGATCAACACCGGGCCGGTGGTCGTCGGCGAGGTGGGCTCCGAGCTCCGCCAGGAGTATTCGGCGATGGGCGATGCCGTGAACGTCGCCGCGCGGATGGAGCAGACGGCCGACCCCGGCACCGTCCGGATCACCCTTGACACGTACCGCCTGGTCGCCGACCTGTTCGACGTCGAGGCCCTCGGCCGCATCGAGCTGAAGGGCAAGCGCGAGCCGGTGACCGCCTACCGGGTGCTCGGGCGCCGCTCGGCCACCTGGACGACGCGGGCCGCATCCGAGGCGGAGGTGCCGCTCGTCGGCCGGGCCTCGGAGATGGCGCTCCTGCGTTCCGCCCTCGAGGACGCCGCGCGCGGACGGGGCTCGGTCGTGATGCTCGTCGGGGAGCCCGGGATCGGGAAGAGCCGGCTCATCCGGGAGGCGAACGCGCTCTGGTCCGAGCTCCACCCCGACGACGACCGACGATGGGACCTCTGGCAGTGCGTGCCCTACGACGCGATGCAACCGTACGCGTAGTACCGGCGGATCATCCGGGAGCGCGCCTCTATCACCGAGGCGGATCCTCCAGAGGCGGTCCGGGACAAGATCGCCGGCCTGATGCGGCTCGCGCCCGAGGGGTGGGCCGAACGCAGCGAGCGCGTCGCCCGAGCGCTGCTCGGGGTGGAGCTCCCGGACGAGCCGCGCTTGGAGGGCGAGGCCTTCCGGCGTGAGGCGACGGAGGTGCTGGTCGGCTCGACGTTGGCGCAGGGCGGCCCCCGCCTGATCGTGTTCGAGGACCTGCACTGGTGCGACCAGGCCTCGCTCGCGTTGGCGCAGGAGACGACGAGGCTCGTGGAGGAGGCTCCCTTCGTCTGCCTGATCACGTTCCGTCCTGATCGGGCCGCCCCATCCTGGGGGTTCAAGCAGTGGGTCGAGACGGAGCTGCCGCACCGGTCCGAGCTCGTCGAGCTGCGGCCCCTGACGCGGGAGGACAGCCACGCGCTGATCGGAGAGCTCGTGCCGGTCGAGGGGATGCCGGACGCGATCCGCGAGCGGATCCTCGCCAAGACGGAGGGGAACCCGCTGTTCCTCCACGAGGTCGCCCGCGCCCTCGTGGACCGCGGGGTGGTGGAGCGGACCGAGGGAGGGTGGCGGATCGCCGGCGAGGTGAGCGAGGTGGCGATCCCGGACACCGTCCAGAGCCTCATCACCGTCGGGCTGGACCGGTTGCCCGAGGACGCCCGTCGGATCCTCCAGGCGGCATCCGTGATCGGACGGGACTTCGACGAAGACCTCCTCGCGGCGGTCGTGGAGGACGAGCGTCTGCGAGACGACCTCCGCGAGCTCGAGCGGCGGGGGCTGATCCACATGGTCGCCCGCGTCCCGCGGACCACGTACACGTTCCATCATGCCTTGACGCAGGAGGCTGCCTACGGCTCGCTCCTGCTGAAGCGGCGCCGGGCGATGCATCGGCGGGTGGCCGAGGTGCTCGAGGCGGCCAACGCGGAGCGCCCCGAGGAGGTGGCGGCGCTGCTCGCCCATCACTACGCATCGGCGGGCGACGACCGGGCGACCCTCCGCGCCGCGACCCTGGCCGCGTCCGCCGCCGCCCGCCTGTACGCGAACGCCGAGGCCGAGGCCCACTACCGGACGGCGATCGACGCCGCCCGTCGTCTCGGGTCGGAGCCGCGGGTCCTCGCCCCGCTGTACCTGGGGCGCGGGACCGCGCTCGAGCTCTCCGCGCGCTACGAGGAGGCGGTCGCGAACTACGAGGAGATGCGCGCCCTCGCGCGCGAGCTCGGCGACGAGGCGATAGAGCTCGGTGCGAACGACGCGTTCGCGGTCATCTACTCCACGCCGACGCCGCTGTTCGATCCCGAGCGGGGACACCGTCTGTCGGAGGAGAACGTGGCGACGGCGCGCCGGCTGAGCGATCGAGCGGCTGAGGCGAGGGGTCTGTGGAGCATCATGATCGCGGACGTCTTCGGCGGTGGCGACCCCGGGCGCGCCGTCGAGGCAGGCGAGGCGTCCTTGGCGATCGCTCGGGAGCTCGGCGTCCGCGATCAGATCGCCTACGCGCTGAACGACCTGTGCCGCGCGCACATGACGAACGGCGACTTCGCCACCGCCGCCCTGCGGCTGGAGGAGGCCCGTGGGTTGTGGGTCGAGCTCGGCAACCGGGCGATGCTCGTCGACAACATCGCGCTCGCGAGCGAGATCCGTCTGCTGGAGGGGGACCACGCCGCCGCGTTCTCCGATGCGCGGACGGCGCTCTCGGTCGCCGAGGAGATCGACAACGCGTGGGGGCAGTCGTTCGCCCTGATCCCTATCTACCGGGCGGAGCTGGACCAAGGGCACATCGGACGGGCCATCGGCTCGATGCGCCGATGCATGGAGCTCGGTGAGCGGGGTGGGTTCGCGTACGCGGGCATCTCCACCAGGGCCGACCTCGCGCGGACGCTCGCGTACCTGGGGGAGTGGGAGCCGGCGCTTCCGCTCGCCGACCGCGCGTTCGAGCTCGCGACAGCGCAGCTCCCCGTGGCCGTCTCGGTGCAGGTGGCGCGGGGCGCGGTGCTCGCCTCCATGGGCGACGACGCCGTGGCGCGGACCGCCCTCGAAGGCCTCCAGATCCAGCTCCCCGAGCCGGACAGGACGTTCGTCCACGTCCTCTGGCGGTTGCTCTCCTGTCGTCTCGCCCTGTCCGCCGGCGATCCTCGGGGGGCCGAGACCTCGGCCGCGGCGCTCGTGGAACACCTGCGGGCGCGTGGGGTCAGGATCTTCGTGGCGGAGGCTCTCACCACCCTCGCACGCGCCTGGATCGCATCGGGCCGGTTCGCCGAGGCGGATCATGCGCTCGATGAGGCCGTCGAAACGGCCGACGAGCTGGGCGAACGCCGGGTCCTGTGGGAGGCGCTCGCGACCTGGGCGGGGGTCCTCGAGCTCCGGAGCCGGGCGGATGAGGCGGCCGAGCGTCGCGAACGGGCCCGCGCGATCGTGGACGACATCGCGTCGGGCCTGGACGAGGAGCTCCGGCAGCGGTTCCTCGCGCGGGCGGGGGCCGCGCTGCTCCCGGGCGGGGGCGCGCCGCTCCCGTGATGGCGCGGCGGTTCCTCAGGCGCGCTCGCTCGTGAGCGCGGCGAGCCGCTCGACGAGGACGCGCATCACGGCCAGGGCGATGTCGGGGCGCTCGCGCACCATCGACTCGAAGCGCCGGCGGTCGACGCGGACCGTCCGCACCTCGCCCTCCGCGACGAGCGAGGCGACCCGCGGGGAGCCCGCGATGATCGACATCTCGCCCACCACGTCGCCGGCGCCGCGCCGGGCGACCGTCCGGCCGTCGCTCCGGACCACGCGCACCGTGCCGTCGAGCACCACGTACATCTCCTCGCCCAGCTCCCCCTCGGCGGCGAGCACGTCGCCGTCGGCGTGGGAGCCCTCCTCGGCGATCTCCGCGACGCGCTGGAGCTCGGCCGGCGTCAGGGCGGCGAACAACGGGATCCTGCGGAGCACGAGCACGCGCTCCATGACGGACATGGACATCGTGGTCACGGGTCCTCCCTCGTCACGTCGGGACCGCACGAGCTCGGCGCACGCGCGGATCAGCGGATCATCGTGGGCGGCGATCGCCTCGAGCGCGGGACCGGTCGGTCCCGTCGTCGGTCCGGTCGGTTCCCAGAGGGCGAGGAGCGCTCGGACGACCGGCGAGCCTGCCGCCGCCTCGATGGCCTCGAGCGCGTTCGCGCGGTGCCCGGCGTCGGCGTCACCGAGGTGGTCGAGCGCGAGCCGCATCCGGTCGCGGTCGCCGCTCCGGACCGAGAGCGCCGACAGGGCCACGAGCGCGCTCCGGCGGCCGCGGTCGAGCAGGGCGTCGCGCAGGAGCTCGGTCGCCTCGCCGTCGGTCGGGAGCCCCGCCGCGAGCGCGCGGTCGCGCTCGGCCGTCGTTGCGTACATCGCGGTCAGCCGCTCGAGTTCCCGGTCGACCGGGCCCGGTCCCAGCGCGTCGAGCGCCGACAGCGCCGCCCGCCGGAGCTGCGGATCGTCGGCGGCCAGGGCATCGAGCGCCGCGGGGGCCGCGGCCTCGGGCGCGGCCGTCGAGAGCAGTTCGAGGGCCGCCGCCCGAACGGCCGAGGAGGCGTCGGCTGCGAGCGGCGCCACGAGCGCGGCGACCTCGGCGCCTGCGGCGACCCTGGCGAGCTCGCGGAGCGCGGCCAACCGGACGTCGGCCACCTCGGCGGCGAGGAGCCGGCCGAGGGTGGCGAGCGCCTCGCCGGCGAGCGGCCCGTCGAGCATCCTGGCCGCCGCCGCGGCGGCGACCGAAGGGTCGACGTCGGCCAGCGCGCGTTCGGAGACGGCGCCGGCGCGGACGGTCGCCGCCCGGACCTCGGGGTCCTCGTCGATGAGCGCTCGCTCGAGCTCGGCCTCGCTCAGCGCTCCGCGTTCGGCGAGCGCGTGGGTCGCCGCCGCACGGACGAGGGTGTCGTCGTCCTCGAGCGCCGGTTCGAGCGCCTCGGCGCTGCGGGGATCGTCGGCGCTGGCCAGGAGCTCGGCCCCGAGGCGCCGGATCCGCGGGTCCGGGTCGCGGATCGCGCCGGCCGCGAGCTCCAGCACCTGCGCGTCGGTGCGGACCCGGATCGGCGAGTTCGGGACGGCGCCCTCGAAGACGTTGGGCCGACCGGCGCGGAGCGCATCGACGAGCGCTGCCGTGTACGAGCGCCGGATCCTCCACGCCACGCCGATCGTGACCGCGGCCGCGACGAGGCCGATCACCGAGAGCTGTCGCGGGGACAGGACGTCCCGGCCCACGAGCTGGATCACGCCGGCGATCGCGGTCCCGGCCTGCGCGGGCCCGCCGTTGAGGAACGCCCGCGTCTGGTCCCGACGGTGCTCGGGGGTGACGTTCACGAGCGTCTCCCATGCCGGCGAGGTGACGCCCTGCAGCCACACGCTCACGCCGAACCGCAGCGCGACGAGCGACTGGAACGCCGTCGTGACGAGGAGGGTGCCGAAGGCCCCCGCGTACAGCACGGGCAGGACCAGGACCACCGCGGCCGCCCCGAACCAGCCGAGCAGCCGGTTCGCGAACGCCACGGACGTCACGAACGCAGCGCCGGTGACCGCGGCCCAGAACAGACCGAGGAAGCCTGCCAGCTCCTCCGGGTCCGGGTAGCTGGCCGCCGCCGCCCGCGCGAACGGGAGGTACAGCGAGAAGTACAGGAGCGAGAACAGGACCGAGGCGATCGCCATCCACCGCAGCAGCGGCGAGCGCCGGACGAACCCGAACCCCTCGCGCAGCTCGCGGAGGGCGGAGGTCCGACGACGGCGGACGCGCGGCCCCGGACCGCGTCGGCGGACGCCGAGGATCGCCGCGACCAGGGCGGACGAGCTGACGAGCAGGGCCGCCCAGACCACGAGGAGGTTCTCGGCCCCGATCGCCGCGGCGAGGGGTCGTGTCGCGACGCCGCCGACCACCGCCCCCAGGATCGTGGCCGCGCCGAAGAGCGGGAACAGGCGCTTGGCCTTGCGCGTGTCGGTCACGAGCCCGGCCGTCCCCCAGAGGAACACCGCCTGGAGGAGGTAGGCGAGGGTGATCGTGAGCCACATCGCCACGTAGATCCACCCGGGGTCCGTGGCGAGGATCGTGCGCTCGACGGCGACGAGGAGCGCGAGCAGCGCCGGGAGCGCGACGTAGGCGCGACGCCGCTCGAACCGGCCGAGCGCGGCGGTGAGCGTCAGCATCCCCACGAGGCCGACGACCCCCTGCGCCAGGTACACGCGCGGCAGGGCGTCGGCCCCGATCCGGTCGAAGAACAGGGCCCCGATCGCGCTCTCGCCGAGCGTCAGGCCGCCGACGGCGAGGAACATGAGCGCGACCACCGGGGCGATCGCACGGCCCTCTCCGGGTCGGATCCCGAAGAGCCGTGCCCCCAAGCCCACGCCGGTGTTCCCTCCACGTGCGGGCCGCCCTTGTACCACGGCCCGGTGCCGCCGCGTTGGCGCCGGCCGTTCGCCGTCGGCCCGCGGGCTCGTCACACTGGGCCTTCCGACGGGAACGCTCGTGGGGCCGGATCGTCGTCGGTCGACCCGTCGTCACGCTGCGTGTCGCGCCGCGCGTATGCCACCGGGGGAAGCCGATGGAGCAGATGGGACACCACGTCGTCGCCGGGCCGGTCGGTTCACTCGAGACGTCGAGGGCCTCCCCTCTGCGTCGGCCACGGAGACCCTCCGGCTCGAGCACGGGGATCGACTCGACCTGCGGATCGCACCGGTCGCCGAGCCGATCGGGAGCGCCGCGGTCCGGATGCTCGCGTGCAACGGGTCGATCCCGGGACCGACGCTCCGGGTGCGGCAGGGCACCGAGATCGTCGTCCACGTCACGAACGACGGCGACGTCCCGGCGA
>Ga0209172_10000644_pt1 | contig 92305 bp, 88 predicted proteins | sample LarsenN4metaG_FD_184113 | JGI IMG/M metagenome (GOLD analysis project Ga0209172, IMG submission 184113) | Hot spring sediment bacterial and archeal communities from British Columbia, Canada, to study Microbial Dark Matter (Phase II) - Larsen... ... | reverse complement strand
GGGCAGCTCGTAGCGCAGGTCCCAGACGACGCGATGCATGCCGGCCTTGGCGGGCAGGCGGTCGGCGTCGTCGTCCCTGCCGGGACGCTCGGGCAAGGGTCTCCCCTCCACCTTTTCCTCGCGACTGCTGAACTTGCAAACTATATTCCCCTGCCCGTCGAGGATTTCCAGCGTTAACTCGTCCTTCTGCTCGGTTTTCAGAAAGTAGTAAAGGATTGCGCCATTGGGTGGGTTGGCGCCAGTGAACTGACCACCGCGGCCGCCGCCGCGCAGGCGGTGGGTGAGTCGCGGGGTGAAAAGGTGGACATCGGCTTTGGCGATCTGGTCATTGAGCTGGCGCAGCGGCGAGAGGTCATCGAGGATCCAGAAGGAGCGCCCGTGTGTAGCCACCGCCAGATCGTCATCCTTGATGACGAGGTCGTGGATGGGGGCAGTAGGCATGTTGAGCTTGAGCGACTGCCAGTGCGCGCCGTCGTCGAAGGAGACGTAGATGCCGGTCTCCGTGCCCGCGTAGAGGAGCCCTTTGCGTTTCGGGTCTTCTCGCACGGCATGAACGTAGGCGCCCTCCGGAATGCCGTTGGCGATGAGCGCCCAGCTCTTGCCGAAATCGGCCGTCTTGTAGATGTAAGGCCGAAAGTCGTCATTCTTATGCCGATCCACAGCGATGTAGGCCGTGCCCGGGTTGTGAGGGGAGGCGTCGATGATGCTGACCACGCTCCATTCAGGCATTTCTTTCGGCGTCACGTTCGTCCAGGTTTTGCCCGCATCGCGCGTCAGGTGGACCAGGCCGTCGTCCGTGCCCACCCAGAGCAGGTCCTTTTGTAGCGGGGACTCGGCCAGGCTGAAGATGGTGTCGTAGTACTCGATGCTGATGTTCTCGCCGGTGATGGGGCCGCCGGAGAACTGCTGCTTGCTCTTGTCGTTGCGCGTCAGGTCAGGGCTGGCGGGCGTCCAGCTCATGCCTTCGTCGGTGGAGCGGAAGAGGATGTTGGCGGCGTGGTAGAGAATATTGGGATCGTGCTGGGAAACTAGAATGGGTGAGGTCCACTGGAAGCGGTATTTCACGGCAGCGGCCTCGTAGCCGTCCACGTCATCCGGCCAGACCATGATGTTGTGCGCCTGCTTGGTGCGGCGGTCAAAGCGCGTGAGGATGCCCCAGTACTCACCCGCGTAGACGATATCGGGATTGGTGGGATGGGCAACGACGTAGCCCGCCTCGCCACCGCCCACCGGTTCCCAATCCTCGCGACCGATGTTGCCATCATCGCCACGACTGGAGATAGAAACCGAACTGTTATCCTGCTGCGCTCCGTACACGCGATAGGGGAAGCTCGTGTCTGTGGACACGTGGTAGAACTGCGCTGTGGGCTGGTTGTCCTGGCGGCTCCAGGTAAGGCCAGCGTCCACGGTAATGGAGGCGCCGCCGTCGTTGGCGTTGATCATCCGCCTGGAGTTGGTCGGGTCAATCCAGAGGCCGTGGTGGTCGCCGTGAAGATGCCGCTGAGGCTCCCAGGAGCGGCCGCCGTCCACCGACTTGTAGAGCGAAACGCAGAGGACATAGAGGGTGTCGGGGTCTTGCGGGTCGGCGACGATGTGGGTGTAGTACCAGGGCCGATGACGCAAGCGATGGTCGGAGGACATCTGCTTCCAGGTCTTTCCCCCGTCATCGGAGCGATACACCCCACCGGCCTCTTCCTCGGCTTCGATGATGGCGTAGACACGGCTGGAATCGCCGCCGGCAACGCTGACTCCGACCTTCCCCCAAATGCCACCGGGTAGGCCGTTGCCTGTAAGCTGCTTCCAAGTCGTGCCGCCGTCCGCGGACTTGTAGAGGCCGCTGCCAGGACCACCGCTGGTGAGGCTCCAGGGCGTGCGACCCGCTTCCCAGAGGGTGGCGAAGATGATGTTCGGATTGGAGGGATCGAAGGCGATGTCAATGGCGCCGGTTTTTTCGTCTTTGTAGAGAACCTTCTCCCAGGTCTTGCCACCGTCGGTGGTGCGAAAAACTCCTCGCTCGGGGTTGGGGCCGAAGGCGTGGCCGAGGGCGGCGACATAGACGAGGTCGGGGTTGCGGGGATGCACTAGGACGCGGCCGATGTGGCGCGTGTCGCGCAGGCCGATGTGTTGCCAGGTCTTGCCAGCGTCGAGGGACTTGTAGATGCCGTCACCATAGGAGATGTTGCCGCGGATGCAGGCCTCGCCGGTGCCCACATAGATGACGTTCGGGTCGCTTTCGGCCACGGCGATACTGCCGATGGAAGAAACCGGCTGGTCGTCGAAGATTGGCTCCCAGGTAATGCCAGCGTTCACCGTCTTCCACACACCGCCCGAGACAGCCCCGAAATAGTAGACGTCGGGCTGGGTGGGGACGCCCACCGCTGTGAGCGCGCGCCCACCGCGATAGGGCCCGATAAGACGGTATTTCATTCCTTTGAGGAGTTCTGCATCGTATTGCTGCGCTTCGACAGACTGCGGCAGCGAGAGCAGAGCCAGAACCGAGACCAGAAAGAGCAAACCAGCACGATGCGCATGGCAACGAGTCATGGGGAATACCTCCCAGAAAATTTCGGCGGCCCATCCTACTGACTTGGAGAAAAAAAAGAAAGTCCGTTTGTTTGCGCGGCGAAGGTAGCTAGGCGGGGGAGTTGGCCTGCTCGGCGGGGCGCAACTCGCCCAGAGAGGCGAGCACGTCCCGCTGGATGGCCGGGTCGTCACCGAAGCCAGGAAACCACCGCACACCGGGCTCCTTGCGGAACCAGGTTATCTGGCGCTTGGCGAACTGCCGCGTTTCATGCTTGATCCGTTTGACGGCCTCCTGGAGCGTCAGTTCCCCGCGCAGATGCGCGACCAGTTGGCGGTAGCCGAGGAAGCCGAAGGGCTTGGCGGTGGGCGGAAAGTGCTGGAGCAGGCGGCGAACCTCGTCCAGCCAGCCGGCGGCCAGCATGTGCTCGACCCGTTGGTCAATGCGCCGGTAGAGGCCAGGGCGCGGGGGCAGCAAGCCCAGCTTGATTATGGCGTAGCCTTCCAGGGGGTCGCGGCCGGCGGCGAAGAGCGCGCTGCGCGGGCGGCGAGCTTGGAAATAGACCTCAAGCGCCCGGACGAGTTTGGGGACGTCGCGGGGCGAAATGACCCGGGCCGAGGGGAGGTCGAGGCGTGCCAGCATCCGGTGCAGATAGGCTCCGCCGCGCTGTTCTGCGCGTTGCGTCAAGCGGGCGCGAAGTGCCGGCGAGCGCGGGGGCAGGGGCGACAGCCCTTCGAGCAACGCCCGCAAGTAGAGACCGGTGCCGGCGGTAACGATGGGAAGTCGCCCGCGAGCGGTTACCTGGGCCAGAACGCTGCGGGCACGTTGCTGGTAGTCGCCCGCCGTGAACTCCTCCTCTGGCTCAATGAGGTCCACCAAGTGCTGCGGGATGCCGCGCTGTTCCCCGGGGTGCTCTTTGCCGGTGCCGATGTCGAAGTGGCGATACACCTGCGTGGAATCACAGGCCAGTATCTCACCAGCGAAGCGCTCTGCCAGGAGGATGCCGAGAGCCGACTTGCCGCTTGCCGTCGGTCCGAGGATAACCAGCAGGGGACGGCCCGTTCTCATCAGAATCCCAGCCAGCGCCAATACCGGAGCAACAAGTAGCCAAGGAGAAGTGCGAGGAGAAGCAGTAGGCCGGCAAGTTGGCTCCGCTCGAGCTTCATCGAAGGGTGGGCCGGTGATTACGGCTCGTGATAGTCGAGCGGCAAATTGTACAGGAAGGTGAATTGCAGAATGATATGGCCACCGGTGAATTCCGTGGGCAGTGCGGGGAAAGGCTGCGCGGCGCGGATGGCGCCGAAGGCAGCGCGGTCAAAGGGAAGGAAATCAGACGAGCGCACGACCGCGGGCTCTTCGGGCGGCACCCCGCCATCCTTGAGAATGCGGAAAACGATTACCACCCGCCCGCGCTGGCCCAGGCGAGCCGCTTCCGGCATCACGGCGTACCAATTCTTTTTCACATCGTAGAGCAGCCGCGCCAAGTACGGGCCGAAATCCACGCCCCGCGTGTCCGATAGGATCAGTGGGAAAGGCGTGTTCAGGTTGGGCAGAGAGGGCAAGGCTCCACTGGCATCGCCTCCTGGCTGGCGGCCTTGCTGCATGGCGCGCAATGACTCTTCAATCATCCGCCCCGCGGTGCCGGAAGGAATCTCCAGCTTGGGTGATTGGTTCGACCGCTCCGGCAGGTTTTCGAGCCGTGCGAGCTCTCGGCGCCGCTCCTGGTCGGTTTGGCCGCGCCGTTCCTTGGCCTCGCCGCCTTGTCCGCTTCCCAGTTTTCCGCGGTCTGGAAGGCGCTCGGCCTCAAGTCCGAGCGACTCCGTTTCACTGCGCGTTGGAGGGACGATGGGTGCGGGAAGGACGCGGCGGAGTTCGCGCGGATCAATCGTGAACGGCGTGCGGACGACCGCGCGCTTGCGTTCCTCCGGGGTGAGCTCTTCTTTCTTGGGCGCTGGAATCTTGAGCAAGTCTGACGGAATGTAGAGGAGCGTCAACTGGCGGCGGGCCAGCTCTTCCGCAACCTCTGGCGACAAAGGTTCCGGCTGGAAGACGCGCAGCACTTTGGGATTGGCCAGCACGAGGATGACCAACCCGAGGTGCAGCACGAGGGAGACGAGACTGGACTCGCGCCGACGGCTCGGTGCGTGCGCGTCTACGACCTCCGGAAGCAGTTGCAGTTCGGTCGGCGTTGCCATCGGGCTCAGCTCATCGCGGCGGGGAAGGCCGCGGCAGGAACTTTGCGCGCATGCTCCGCGATGGCACGCGCCACGCGGTCGGCCAGCTCGAGTGCCCGGCGGCCTTCCGAGCCGTTGGCCGGGGCTGGGTGCCGAGTCCGCACCGCCTGCAGGAAAGCCGCGAGTTCAGCGGCCAGCGGTTCAGTGACTTCAGTCGGCAGCGACTGAAAACTCAGCCGAGGTTCGTCCACGGTTGTCCCGCCGGCGTCCACGCCAATCACCAACACGTCCCGCCGGGAAAAGTCCAGCGAGACATACTGCCCCGGCTGGAAGAATCGCAGCTTGCGAACCTTTTCCGTGCTGACACGGCTGGCCGTGACGTTGGCAACGCAACCGCCGGCAAACTCGAGCCGCGCATTTGCAATGTCCACCTTGGACGACAGGATCGGGATCCCGACCGCACGCACGTCCCCGGGCATCTCGCCCACAAAGCTGAGGATTATGTCGAGGTCGTGAATCATCACGTCGTAGATCACGTCCACGTCCAGGCTGCGCCCGGAGAAGCCCCCCAGCCGGTGCACCTCAAAAAAGAGCGGGGCAGTCACGATCCGCTGCGCAGCCACGGTGGCCGGGTTGAACCGCTCCGTCTGGCCCACTTGTAAGATGCTCCCGGTACGCTCGGCGGTCGCCAGCAGTTGATCCGCTTCCTCGAGGGAGGCGGCCATGGGCTTTTCCACCAGCACATCTACTCCCGCCTCCAGCAACTCGATGCCGACGCGGGCATGATCGTTCGTCGGCACAGCCACGCTGGCCGCCCGAATCTCGCGCGCCAGCTCCCGGAGAGAGCCGAAGGCGCGAGTCCCGTGTGCGCCCGCGATCTCGTCCGCCCGCACTCGGTTGATGTCGAAGACGCCGACGAGTTCGGCTTCTGGCGAGTCGCGGTAGATGCGGACGTGGTGCTGCCCGAAATCACCAACTCCGACGACACCGACTCGAACCTTGTCTGCCATAGGGCGCCTACTCCTCGGCCAAGTAGGCTACCACTGCGATGCCATGCGCATTGGCGCGGTGCAGAAATTCCCCGCGGTCGAGCAGCAGCGTCCGGCCGGCATCCAGCGCCAGCGCGGTCGCACGCGCGCGCTCCATCACCTCCAGCGTCGGCAGCCCCACCACCGGCACATCAAAGCGCATATCCTGGTTCGGCTTGCTGACTTTGACGACGACGAGCCGGCGGCCATTGGCGAGCCGGGCGGCGCGCTCGATGGTGGCATCGGTGCCCTCCATCGCCTCCACCGCCACGCAGGCGCCTTGACTCACCACCACCGTCTGGCCCACGTCGAGCGCAGCCAGGGTGCGTGCCAGCTTTCGACCATGAACGATGTCGGCTTCTTCCTCTGCATCGGGAGACCGCTGGGTCAAGATGCCAGGCTCGGGCAGCCAGTCACGAACGAATTCGGTCGAATCCACGACTTCAATTCCCAAGCTCTCGATGACGCGAGCAATGGTTCCGATGAGCCGATCAGTGGACTTGTCGGAGAGACTTCCCAGAAGACGCCGGAAGGCGGCATCCGGTGGGATGTCGCTGAACATTTTCGCGTGCTTCACCTGGCCCGCCAGAACCACTTTGCCCACCTGTTCAGTCCGGAGAATCCCGAGTGCCTTCTCCAACTCGCCCAGGCTCACCCAGTGCACGGGGGCGCCAATCTCCTCGATGGCAGCCGATGTCTCTTCACGAATCCCGATCGCGACCATGTCCACGCCACGATTGCGCGCCCGTTGCAGCACGTGCAGCGGAAACTCGCCATTCCCTGCGATGAGGGCATACCGTGGCTGCGTGCTCACTTGACAACCCCGCGTTCAGAGCTTTCGATGAACCGCACCAGTGTTTCGATATCCTCGTTCTGGTCGAGGCTGGCGCGAATCTTCTCGATGGCCTGCGTAGTGTTCAAGTGCGAGCGGGTCAGAAGACGGAACGCTTTCTCCAGGCGCTCAATCCGCTCGCGATCAAAGCCGCGCCGCTCCAAACCGACGCTGTTCACGCCGTACACTCTTGCTTCCCGCTCCCACACCGTCCGCGAGAAGGGTAGAACGTCCCGCGTGATCACGGTGTAGCCGCCGATAAAGCTGTACCGGCCGATGCGGCAGAACTGGTGGACACCGCAGAACGCACCGATGATGGCGTGGTCTTCAATCGCCACGTGGCCAGCCAGCGTCGCCCCGTTCCCCAGAATGATGAAATCGCCCAGGATACAATCGTGGGCAACATGCGCGTAGGCCATGACGAGGTTGCGGTTGCCGATGCGTGTCACGGCACCGCCGCCAGCCGTGCCCCGGTGCACCGTAGAAAACTCGCGGAAGATGTTGTCCTCGCCGATGATGACTTCGCTGCGCTCGCCGCGGAATTTCAGGTCTTGCGGTATCAATCCCAGCGCTGCGTGCGGAAACACCTGGTTGCGGGCGCCCATCCGCAGCGGCCCTTCAATCACGGCATGGGCACCCACACGGCTGCCGGGCCCGATTTCCACCTCTGCGCCGATGATGGCATAGGGTCCCACGACTGCGTCCGGCGCAAGCCGCGCCCCGGGATCAATGACGGCGGTGGGATGACGGCTCATCGGCTCCTTCGGCACTCCCCGGGAGAGTCGGTATCAACGATCAACCAGCTTGCACATCACCGTGGCTTCGGCGACCACTTGTCCCGCCACCAGCGCCTTCCCGGCCATCTTGCAAATGTTGTTCCGCCAGTAAACCATCTCGACTTCCAAGCGGAGTTGCTCCCCCGGGCGCACGGGGCGGCGGAAACGAGCTTCCTCGATGCCGGCGAAATACATCAGCTTGGCATCGCGGTCCTTGACCTCCTTCATCAGCATGAAGCCGCCCGCCTGGGCGATGGCCTCCACGATCAACACGCCTGGCATCACCGGGTGGCCAGGGAAATGTCCGGCAAAGTAGGGCTCCTCCTCGCGAACGTTCTTCAGTGCCACTACGCGCTTTCCGGGCTCCAACTCCAAAACCGCATCCACCAGCAGAAACGGCGCCCGGTGTGGCAGAATCCGTTGGATTTCCTCGGCGTTGAAAATCATCGCGTGCCGCTCAGCACTGTGGGACGCTCGATTATAGACGAATCAGTAAGGCTCAGCTAGGATACGTTACCCGCTCATGCCGCTTGCGGACCGAGACCTGCCTCGCATGCACCGCTATCTTCGTGGCCGGACACCCGCGCTGCTGCGGCTCTTGCGCCGCCTGGTGGAACTCGAGTCACCAAGCCACGACAAGGCGGCGGTGGATCGGCTCGCGCGCGTGCTGGCGCGGGAATGGCAACGCCGCGGGGCTCGGGTCCGCCTGCTGCGACGCGCAGAATACGGCACTGTCCTGCGCGCCGAACTCTCCTTTCGACGACGAAGGCACGGACAACTCCTGGTCCTCGGCCATCTCGATACAGTGTACGACCGCGGAGTGCTCCGCCGAATGCCGTTTCACACCCGCGGAGCACGCGTCTGCGGGCCGGGGACTTTCGATATGAAGGGTGGGATTGTGATCGGCTTGGCGGCCGTCGAAGTCCTGCAGGCCTTCCGGCTTGTCCCTGCCAGGAAGGTTGTGTTTCTGTATTCGAGTGATGAAGAAACCGGGAGTGCGGCCAGCGAGGTGTTCATCACACGTGAGGCGCGACGCAGCCAAGCGGTGCTGGTGTTGGAGCCTGCAGCCGGACCACGGGGGGCCCTCAAGACGGCCCGCAAGGGTGTCGCCGAATACGAATTGACCGTGCACGGCCGGGCCGCGCACGCCGGCTTGGACCCCGAAAAAGGAGTGAGCGCAACGCTGGAGCTGGCCTGCCAGATTCCCCGGATTGCCGCCTTGGCGAAGCCGATGCGCGGCGTAAGCGTCAACATCGGTCGGATACAGGGCGGGACGCGCACGAATGTCGTCGCCGCGCAAGCCCGCGCCAGCATTGATGTCCGTGCCTATCGCTGGGCCGATTTGGATCGGTTGGAGCGCCGGTTCCAAGCCTTCCGGCCTGTACTCGCCGGCGCACGGCTGGAGTGGCGACGACTGGGAAAGCGTCCCCCGCTCGAGCGCACAGCCCCTGTCGTGCGGCTTTTCCGGGAAGCCCAGCAGGTGGCCAATGCGCTCGGATTCCGGCTGGAGGAAGCCGCTGTGGGCGGTGGCTCGGACGGAAACCTGACGGCTGCGCTCGGCATTCCGACCCTCGACGGCCTGGGCGCAGTCGGCGCCCACGCGCATTCTCCCCGAGAATACGCCCTCATCGCGTCATTGCCGCAGCGGGCTGCGCTGTTGGCGGGTTTGTTGCTGCGACTCTAGCGGGCGGTACGACGACGAAGGGACTCCAAAACGACCCGTTCCAGCCCCTCGGAATCCATCCGATAGGCGACACGCAAAGCGGCATCGAGGCTGGCACCGCGCGCGAGTTCTTCCAGTAGCCGATTCACCCCATTCAGGCCGCCGGAATCCATCAGCGTCTCGACGATGACCAGCGCCAGAATGTAACCTGCGGCAACCTCCTGATACCGGCTGCTGAGGATCAAACTGTCGATCCTCGCGATGGGCAGCCTGCCCTGCGCTGCGACCTGGCGGAGAAGGTTCTGCTGCGCAGCCGAACGCGTACCCTCGAACCACTGACCCAGGCCTTCGTGCAGCCAGTGGGGGGCGCGGTTGCGGCTCTTCTCCTGGATGAAGGCATGGCTGAGCTCATGTCGCAGCACGTTGCGCAAGTGAGGAGTGAGGCTGGAGAGTCCTTGCGTGGGAACGCGAACCTTGCCGTCGTGCACAGCGTCCACCCAGGGAGGCACCCCGGTAACACGAGAAAAACCGCCCTCGGCATAGAGCACCACCACAATGGGCTCGCGTGGAAGGTAGTTCAGCTGGGACGCGAGGTAGTCAAAATCGCGTTCGAGTGCGGCCATCACCTCTCGCACCAGCCGAGGCGAGGTGGTTCCTCCATCGCTGCTGTAGCGCAGCGTGAAGCGGCCGCTGGCAGCTTCGTGGTAGCCGGCGGATACGCGTGCCTCGCGTTCCGCCCGCTCGAGCCAGGTCTGAATCTCGCTGTCCGTCCGCAGGCGCAACGCCTGATTCCAGGTGGCGATGGCCGCTTCGAGCTTCTCCTGCTCGTACAGAATCAAGCCGCGGAGCCGAAGGACGTCGAATGCCAGATTCCGGTCGCGCTCGGCCCGCTCCAATACCTCGAGTGCTCGTGCATAGTCCCGGTTCGAATAGTAGAGCCCGGCCAGGTAAAGCAGTAACTGCGTGTGAGTAGGGGCAAAAGTCAGAGCACGCTCGGCACTGCCGATCGCTCCCGCTAGGTCATTCTGAGCGTCAAGGTGTTGGGCGATGGCGGCATGGGCGGCGGCGGCGCGGAACTTGTCCTCCGGGTTGCCCCGGCTGGCTTCGAGCTCGAGTTTCGCCACCAACTCCCGGTTCACCTGTCCATTCACCACCACCTCGCTGACGATGCTGTCGTCGAGAGTCGGCGGTACCACCGATGCCTTGCCCGCCAGGCGGCGCGACGCCAGCGGAGCGTCGCTCCGCTCAATCCGCTCGACGAGGCGTTTGGACAGGCTGAAGCGACCTTCTTCTGTCTCCCAATAAACACGGTCGCCGCGCTCTTCGACCGCTCCGGCTTGAATGCGGCGGCCACTCTTGAGCACAATCGTGTCCCCCAGAGCCGGCACCGCCCACAGGGTGGCCAGCAGTACAAAACCACGCAATGCGCGGTGCATCAAGCGAACCCCAAACGAAAAATCCGAATCCAATTCTATCAGATGCTCCAGCGGGCAGTAGCTTGCGGGCTCCCCATGGCGCTGCTAAAGTGAAGGGGATGGCACGTCACCGCACTCTTGGCCCAGCACTCCTCGGGTTTCTGCTTCTGGTCGTTCCCTTGGCGCAGCCGCAGGCAGCCGCCGAATCGGAGGATTGGGCTGCGAATATCCGCGAGTTGATCGAGCGGCTCCACCGCGTGAGTCTTGATGTAGAAGCTGCCTACCGCGTCGATGAACTCTACTTCCGCCGCGACGCCATCCGCATTGAACTCTCGCACGGCACGCTAGTGTTCCTCCGGCCGACAGAGAACGCGGTTACCGGCGCCCTGTTTGTCGGTGAGGGCCGCGTGCTGGTGATGCCACCGATGCAGAGTGAGCGGCAGCAACTGGCGCGCTTTACCGGCTCGCCCATCCTGGCAGAGAGCTTCTCCAGTGCCTACCTGCGTTTCACGGATTCCACCGCCGCCGAGTTGCGGGCCAATATTGCGGCCGGCCGGGGCAGCCCTACGGAGGCAGATGAATTTATCCAGCAATGGGATGGAGTCGTTCAGACCCTGAATCCCAGCTATTCTGTACGCGTGCTGACCGACTTGATCAGCCTGAACCCGCGCCCCTATTTTGCCGCTGCCCTCAGCAATCGCCGCTTGGGGCGATTTGACGTGGTGCTGGACGAGCGCCAGGATGAAGAGGTGCTGGTTGGCCAGACACGCTGGCGCAATGACCGCCTCTACTACGACGTGTGGTGTTCTTTCCCCCGCGAAGGCCGCGAACCACAGCCGAAACCTGCCACCTGGCAGCCAATCTCCTACCGCATCCAAACCACCATCGCGCACAACCACTCTCTGGAGGGAAACACCGAGGTTCGCTTCCGGGCTCGCGTGCCGAATGAACGTGTCGTGTTGTTCGAATTGTCCCGCTATCTTCAGGTGGAGGAAGTTACGGACGAAGATGGCACGCGGCTGCCTTTCTTCCAGAACGAGTCCGTGACCGCTGAGCAACTGCGGATACTGGGAACCGATTACTTCGTTGTTATCTTGCCTCCACGCGCCCGTGGGGATACTCACTACACCCTGCGTTTCCGCTATCAGGGCCAGGTCATTACGGATATTGGCAGCGGCGTGCTCTACGTGGGCGCCCGCGGCATCTGGTATCCGAGCTTGCATTCGCCCTGGCCAGCTCCCTTCGAAATGGAATTCCGCTACCCGCGGGCGCTCGCCCTGGTTGCCAGCGGCAGACGGCTGGCAGAATCCCAAGAGGGCCCCTGGCGAGTAAGCCGATGGGCAAGCGAAGTCCCCATCCCGCTGGCCGGGTTTAATCTCGGCGCCTATGAAAGCCACGAACGTACTTATCAGGGCATTCCCGTCCGTGTTTATGCCAACCAGCAGTTGGAGCCGGCGCTGGCACTTCCCTTCACGCCACCGCCCGTTGTGCTTCCCACAGACGATGAGCGCAGCCCGGGGCGCCTCCAGGAAACTCCCCCCGTGCCGCGTCGAAACATCCCCGAACTGATGCTTCCCTTACCGTCGATCCTCCCACGCCCCTCTGCCTTGATTGAAGAGGTGGGAGAAGAAGTGGGGAGCGCTTTGGACTTCTTCGTGGAGCGCTTCGGCCCATTCCCCTACCCACGCTTGAATGTGTCGCAGATCCCAGGTCGAATCGGGCAGGGCTATCCCGGGCTTCTCTATCTCTCGACCTTTACGTTCTTGCAGGGACGTGACCTGGCACGCCTCGGACTGAGCGAGCGCACCCGGGAACACTTCTCCGGGTTGATTCCGGCCCACGAGACCGCCCACCAGTGGTGGGGAACGCGCGTCCGCGTGCCCAGCTACCGCGACCAATGGCTGATCGAAGCCCTGGCAACCTATTCCAGCTTGCTCTATCTGGAAAGCAAGTCGGGCGGCGAGCAACTGCTGCGCCAGTGGCTGGAGCGCTACCGTGACGACTTGCTCGCCCACGGCCCCACGGCCCAGCCGTGGGAAGCGGCGGGGCCGCTGGCGCTCGGACGCCGCCTGAGCGCATCCCTCTCACCGGGCACTTATGAGCGCGTTATCTATCCCAAAGGCGCCTGGATCTTGCACATGCTCCGATATCTGCTCTCCGACAAGGCCTTCTTCGAACTGTTGCGAACCATTGCAGACGAGTACGGGGACAAGCCGTTCGGTGCGGCGGCTCTGCAGGCGCTGGCGGAGGCGCGCATTTCCCCCCAGGCGAATCTTGATCGGACCGGGTCATTGGACTGGTTTTTCGATCAGTGGGTGAACAACACAGGCATCCCGCACTACCGGATGCAAACGCGAGTAGAGCAGCGACCCCAGCACGGCTTCCGAGTGTCTGGTCGCATCCAGACGCGAGGTGTCTCCGACCTCTTCACCATGCCGGTTCCCGTCTATGCGCGTGTCGGGCGAGAACTGCACCTGCTCGGACGCGTGCTGGTGAGCGGGCCGGAAACCTCCTTCACTTTCGTCACTCCCACGCGTCCCAACCGCATCCTCCTCGACCCTTATCAAACAGTTCTCTGCGTCATCGAGGAATAAACTCCGCGCTGCCATGTTCCAGCCAAACCAGCGTGTGCGCGTAAACCTGGCCGGATTGATGATTCAAGGCGTGAGCTTCGCCGCGGCCGTCACCGACCCCCTCGGCACGGTCGTTCGCAAGATCTCCGAGGACCCGCCGCGCTACCTCGTGGAACTGATGTTCTCCTTCAAAGGCATCAAGGAAATCGAGATTTCGGAAGACCGGATCAAGCCAGCTTGAAGCCCGTGCCCTGGGACCTAACCCGGCGGCCAGCGCATTCCACGCCCGCCCAGCAGGTGCAGGTGGAGGTGGAAGACGGACTGCCCCGCGCCCCGCCCATTGTTGATGACCACGCGGTAGCCGCTTTCCACGATGCCGCGCGCGCGCGCCACCTGTGCAGCCACGAGCTGCAACTGGCCCAAGAGTTTCGCTTCATCCGCTGACGCATCATTCAGCCCGGCAATGTGCCTGCGCGGTACCACCAGAACGTGCGTCGGCGCTTGGGGGTTGATGTCCTCGAACGCCACCACCTGCTCATCTTCATAGACAATCTTCGATGAGAGCTCTTTGTTCACGATCCGGCAAAAGAGGCAATCCTTGCTCACGGCGTCCTCCCCGCCCCGCTAGTCCAATCGCACCACAAACGGTTGGCCCACGCCTGGCTGGCGGCGCAACTGCTGGGCGAGCCGATAGGCTTCGTCCTCTGAAGTCCGTCCCAGCCGCACGCGGTAGTAGCGGCCGTCCGGCGCGTCATGCGTGTCAATAAAGACGTCGCCAAATTCTTCGGCCAGTGCCTCCCGCAGCCGCTCCGCATTCTCCCGCACCAGAAAAGCCCCCACCTGCACCGAGAATTGCCCCGGCGTGCTCGGCCTCCCCTCTGGCTTCTGAATGATGTCCAGGCGCACCAACGCGGTCCCGGCCGCCATCATGTCGAGCGCCTGCGCCGCCGCCTGGGACAGATCGATGATGCGACCCTCGATGAATGGCCCGCGGTCGTTGATGCGGACGGTGGTAAAGTTACGGTTTTCGAGGTTGGTCACGCGCACCCAGGTATGGAAGGGGAGGGTACGATGCGCGGCGGTGAACTTCATCTTGTCAAAAATCTCGCCGCTGGCTGCCCGCCGGCCGTGATAGGGGTCACCGTACCAGGAAGCCAAGCCGGTTTCGGATTCTCCCGTGCTGACCGCTGGAGGTGGAATCTCGCCCGGCGCGCGCGGGGCGGGCCGCCGCGCACAACCCGCCACGGTAAGGGCAACCGCAAGTACAAACAACGGATGAATTCTTGCCTGTGTTCGCAGTTGCACAGCCCTCTGACGCAGAAAACTTTTCCGGTATTATAGGAAGCTGCTCGCGCGACTGACAAGGAGATTCCCGATGGTACCGCCCAGGTGGCGATGGCGACTTGACCGTTGGCGCCAGCAAGTGGGCGGGCTGTTAGCACGACCCCGTCCACAGCCCAAGCCACGCCTCTGCCCTTCCTGCGGCCTCCTAGTAGGCTCGGAGGAAAAATCCTGTTCCCACTGCGGCGCCAGTATGGCCGTCCTGTCCCTGACCGGGCTGCAGCGGGTGGCCGCCTGGATCCTGCCGGCCGAAGCTCCCCTCACCTACGCCTTGCTGTTTACGAACCTGCTGTTCTTCGTGGTGGCCTGGATTGTGAGCATCCGCCTGACCGGCACGGACAGCCCGCTGTTCAGCAATCTGGATCCGCGCGTGCTCGTGGCCTTCGGCGCCAAGTCGGGCTACCACATCGTCGTTGCGGGTGAATACTGGCGTCTCGTCATGCCCATCTTCCTCCACTTCGACGTCATCCACTTCGGCTTCAACTCCTTCGTTCTCTGGCAAGTCGGCCCACAGGTGGAGGAGCTGTTCGGTTCGCGTCGCTTCCTCTTCATCTACCTCATTACAGGTGTGGTCGGATTTCTGGCCAGCCTGTGGTGGTACGACCTGCATGGCCGCCCCGCCCTCAGCGCGGGCAGCTCGGGTGCCATCTTCGGCCTCATGGGCGTGCTCATCAGCTACATCACCCAAAGCGCCGGGTTTGCCGCGCAGTACCGTGCCTCGCTCATCCGTTGGGCGGTCTTCATCTTCATCCTGGGAATTTTTCTCCCCTTCGATAACGCCGCGCACCTGGGCGGCGTGCTCACTGGCTTGGTGCTCGGCCGTGCCGTCAGCGACCGTCGGCCCGTCACCCCGGGGCAGCGTTTCACCGTGGGCTTGATGGGGTGGGGCTCGGCCGTCGTCATCCTTGCCAGCGTCGCCCTTACCTTGCTCCACCTCCGCCCCCTCGGCTCCTGACCTGTGCTAGACTGAAATCGGCTCGGATACAGCAACCATGGGGGCACGCACGCTCTACGAAAAAATCTGGAACGCCCACTTGGTGCAGGAAGCACCGGAACAACCTTCTCTCATCTACATTGACCGCCACCTCATCCACGAGGGGACTTCTCCACAGGCGTTCGCCAGCTTGAAACAGGCAGGACGCAAAGTCCGCCGGCCCGACTTGACTTTTGCCGTGATGGATCATTCGGTTCCCACCAAGGATCGGCATCTGCCCATTCTCGATGCCAACGCCGCCGCCCAGTTCGAAGCCCTGGCGCGGAATGCCCGCGAAACCGGCGTCCGCCTCTTCGATATGCACAGCCAGAACCAGGGCATCGTGCATGTCATCGGGCCGGAACTCGGCCTCACCCAGCCTGGCCTCACCATCGTCTGCGGCGACAGCCACACCTCCACCCACGGCGCCTTCGGTTCCCTGGCTTTCGGCATCGGCACGAGCGAAGTCGAACACGTCCTGGCCACCCAGTGCCTCTGGCAGCACAAGTCAAAGACCCTGCTCGTGCTTGTCAACGGCAAGCGGCCCCGCGGAGTCACTGCTAAGGACATCATCCTGGCCATCATCGGAAAGATCGGCGTGGCCGGGGGCACCGGACACGTCATCGAATACGCCGGCAAGGCCATCCGCGACCTCTCAATGGAAGGCCGAATGACCGTCTGCAATATGAGCATCGAAGCAGGTGCCCGCGCCGGGATGATCGCCCCGGACGAAAAGACCTTCGCCTATCTGGAAGGCCGTCCCTTCGTGCCCCGCGGAAGCGACTTTCGGCGCGCGCTCGAACACTGGAAGACCTGGGCGACGGATGCCGGTGCGGAATATGACCGTGTGGTGGAGCTGGATGCCGCTCGCCTGGCGCCACAGGTAACCTGGGGCACCAACCCGGGCATGGTCACCGACGTCACCGGGCGCATCCCCGACCCCGCTTCCTTCACTGACGCCGTCGAGCGCCGGGCGGCCGAGCGCGCCCTCGAATATATGGCGCTTGAGCCCGGCGTCCCCATCGTGGACATCCCGCTCGACCGCGTCTTCATCGGCTCCTGTACCAATTCCCGCATCGAAGACCTCCGCGCTGCCGCCCGTGTCGTGGCAGACAGGAAAGTGGCGCGGACGCTCAAGCAAGCGCTGATCGTTCCCGGTTCCCGCGTGGTCAAGGCGCAGGCGGAGAAAGAAAGTCTCGACAAAATCTTCACGGCTGCCGGTTTCGAATGGCGGGACTCCGGGTGCAGTATGTGCATCGGGATGAACGACGATATCTTGGGCCCCGGCGAGCGTTGCGCCAGCACCTCCAACCGCAACTTCGAAGGCCGCCAAGGCAAGGGCGGACGCACGCACCTGGCCAGCCCGCTCATGGCCGCGGCTGCCGCCATCGCCGGCCATTTCGTGGACATCCGCGAGTGGAACGTGGACGCAGTGGAGTAGGACGTGCAGCCTTTTTCCCAGCATAGCGGTTTGGTGGCGCCGCTGGATCGCGTTAACGTGGACACCGACCAGATGGTGCCCAAGCAGTTCTGCAAACTCCTGACGCGAGAAGGCTACGGCCGCTTCCTGTTCTACGACTGGCGCTATCTGGAGGGCGAGAAACCCAACTTGGAGTTCGTGCTGAATTGGCCGCGTTATCAGGGCGCTTCCATCCTGCTCACTCGTGCCAACTTCGGCTGTGGCTCCAGCCGCGAGCACGCCGCTTGGGCCGTGCTCGACTATGGCTTCCGCGTCGTCATCGCTCCGAGCTTCGCCGACATCTTCTACAACAACTGCTTCAAGAACGGCATCCTGCCCGTCACTCTTCCCGATGCCCAGCTGGACGAACTCTTCCGCCGCACCGAGCAGAACGAGGGCTACCGCCTGAGCGTGAACCTGGAGGAGCAAACGATCAAAGACGACTTCGACCTCTGCCTGACCTTCATCATTGACCCCAGCCGGAAGAATGCCCTGCTCAAGGGGCTGGATGACATCGGCCTGACGCTGGAACTCGCCGACCAGATTGTCGCCTACGAGAAGAACCACTCCCCGACGGCCGTTCTCTACGATCCCGCCAGCGTGGACATGCAGGTCTTCCCAAAGGAGTAGCTCCGAGTTTGATCGGAAAGGCCTAGTTCTTTGCGTGCAGGTCCGGCATCATCTTTCCCACCCGCAAGGCGTACTGCACTCCCGAAGCCAGAACCAGTGCTGCCGTAAGCCAGAAAAGGAAATCCCGGATGCCTAGGAGCCAGCGGGGAAGGAAAACATTGGCAACCAGCACGGCAAACACAGTTGCCGTCTCGACGACCGTGCAGGCCTTTCCCAAGCGGCTGGGCGGGAACGGGCGGTAGCCGGTGGCCAGGATGATGACTCCGGCGATCATAACAATCAGAACATCCCGTCCCACCACCAGGATGGCGAGTGTCCAGGGCAACAGACCCTCGAGCGCCAGAATCACGAACGCAGAGGAAAGCAGAAGCTTGTCCGCGATGGGGTCGAAGTAGGCACCGAAAGCCGTGCGCTGGTCGAGCAATCGTGCCAGCAACCCATCCAGCGCATCACTGATACCGGCGGCGACGAACAACCCCAGCGCGAGCGCACGGTTCCCTTCCAGAATCGCAAGCACAAAAAAAGGGATGAGCGCCAGCCGCAGAAGAGTGAGCTGGTTGGCCAGCGTAAAGAAATGGGCTCGCACCGGCCGCGCTCCCTAGCCCAGCCCGGCCAGATACTCCAGGATGGTGATGCCGATCTTCATCCGGAACGTTTCTGACAGAGAGGGAATCTCGCCCTTCGATTCATCCAGCGCGATGCGCTCCACCCGATGCATGGGATAGAAGATGGTTGCGAGACCCACCGGCGTCCCCTCCGGATTCAAGACCTGACGGATGAAATCGTCGAAGGAATTGATGTCAATGCCGCGGAGGGTCACGCCGCCGTTGTTCAGCGCAATCAGTTGGCCCCAGATTTTCTCCTTGGGGTCATGGAGGCTGAGGATGACGATTGAGTTCAGTTCCATCCGCGCAACCTGGTTCGATCTCTGGCCGCGCTAGACGCCCATGACCTCTAGGTCCGGCGCCATGCGTAGCTTCGGCTCTGTGGCCTTCTGCACGTCTTCGGGCGTGACCTCGGGGGCAACTTCTTTCAGGAGCAGGCCATCCCGCGTGACTTCGATCAGGGCCAACTCGGTGATGATGGTGTTGACCACGCCCACACCCGTCAGCGGCAGTGAGCAGCGCTTGAGAATTTTCGGCTGCCCATCCTTGGTTGTGTGCTCCATGGTGATGATGACGCGCTTGGCTCCCGCCACTAGGTCCATCGCGCCACCCATCCCTTTCACCATCTTGCCGGGAATCATCCAGTTGGCAAGATTGCCTTTCTCGTCCACCTGGAGGGCTCCCAGAATCGAGAGGTCAATGTGGCCTCCGCGAATCATAGCAAACGAATCGGCGCTCGAAAAATAAGCCGCCCCCGGAATCTCCGTCACCGTTTCCTTGCCGGCACTGATGAGGTCGGCATCCTCCTCGCCCTCGTAGGGCCAGGGGCCGATGCCCAGCAGCCCGTTCTCCGATTGCAGGATGACGTCCATTCCCTGCGGAATGTAGTTCACCAGCAACGTGGGCAGGCCGATGCCCAGATTCACATAGTAGCCGTCCCGCAACTCCTGCGCCGCCCGCTTGGCAATGATTTCCCTTACCCGCTCAGCACTTTGTTTTTCCGCCATCGTCGTATCAGCTCGTTCTCGATTTCCCTGGAAAGCGCAGCACGCCCACAGCGTTTCCGGCCAGTGACAGCAACACCAGAATCGTGCCCGCTAATTCTCCCACTCTCCCTCCCAGAATCAACCCTCCAATGCCAGCCAGATAGGCCATAGCCAGTGCCAGCTTCGCCGGATTGACAAGTGTGACGTAAACCTGCATAAGACCGAGCGCAATCGCAAGAATTCCTGCAGGAACCGCAACCTCGCTGACGGGGCGGTCTATCCACACAACCGCAACAGCGGCGAGCAACAGACCTGACAGGAGGTAAAGCTTGAGCACACCCATCAGAGCAACTCCTCTAAACCTTCACCGAGCGGGCACGCTGTGGCAATCTAGGCGGCGCGCTGGCGGACGGTACGGCGCTCGATGCGCTTCTCGTAGTTCACTCCCGCAAATATCGCATCCACGTAGATGGCCGGGGTGTGCACGTTGTCAGGGTCCAACTCGCCGACCTCCACCAAATGCTCCACCTCTGCGATCACGTGATCAGCAGCAGTCGCCATCATAGGATTGAAGTTTCGCGCCGTCTTGCGATAGGCAAGGTTGCCCCAGGGGTCGCCTTTCCACGCCTTGACGAAGGCGTACTGTGCTCGCAAGGGCTTCTCCAACACGTACATCTTGCCGTCAATTTCTCGGACCTCTTTCCCCTCGGCCACCAGTGTCCCAAAACCTGTGGGAGTGAAGAATCCGCCGATGCCGGCACCGCCAGCGCGGATGCGCTCGGCAAACGTGCCTTGCGGAACCAACTCGATTTCCAATTCGCCCTTCAGCACAAGCTCTTCGAAGAGCTTATTCTCCCCCACATAGGTCGAAATCATTCTCTTGACCTGGCGGGTCTGCAGGAGGAGGCCAATGCCGAAATCGTCCACGCCGGCATTGTTCGAGATCACCGTCAGGTTCTTGATGCCTTTCCGACGCACGGCCGCGATGAGGTTCTCCGGAATCCCGCACAGCCCGAATCCGCCCATCATAATGGTGGCGCCGTCCGGGATCTTCTGCACCGCCTCGTCGGCATTGGCAACCCGTTTGTCCATTACGACCTCCTCCGCTCAGAGCGCAGCGCTTCCAGCCGCTCGTGAATCTCTTGTGCTTTGCGGAATTCCTCTTCCAACTCGCGCGCAGTGAGCGCGGTACGGATGCGCTCGAGTTTCTGCCCCAGCCGCTCCAGGGCGCGGCCAATATTATCGGCATTGGTCAAGCCGATGTCGCGCCAGATTTCATACGGGCTGGCCGCCAAGCGGGTCATCGAGCGAAAGCCCGCGCCAGCAATTCGAATCGGCAAACCGTCCTCGTCGGTCTCATCCCAGATGGCGCTAGCGAGCGCCGTCGAAAGCAACTGCGGCAGATGGCTGACCAGCGCCAGTGCCCAATCATGGGTTTCCGGATCGAGCGAAGTGGGCTGGGCACCGATTTCGCGAATCCACTCCAGCAATGCGCTGGCGGCTTCTGTCTCGAACACCTCTGGTGGGTCCGGTGTGAGAACATAGGGCGCGCCAACAAACAGGTCAGGATCAGCGTTCTCGATGCCACAGGCTTCTTTCCCGGCGATGGGGTGGCCGCCAAGGAACAAGACGCCGGCTGGTCGCGCTTCCTGCGCGACGCGACAGATAGCCCTCTTACTGCTGCCGGTGTCTGTCACCAGCGTGCCAAACGCCACGCCACGCAGAATCTGTGGCAACAATTCAATCGTCAGCACAACGGGAGTTGCAATGTAGACAAGATCGGCGCCCTCCAGTACCTGTGCCAACTCGGTGCTGCCTCGGTGGATGGCACCCCGGCCTTCGGCGCGGCCCAGCACCTCTGCATAGTCCCAGCCGACGATTTCGCCGCTGAAGCCTCGTTGGCGCAGCGCGAGCGCAAACGAGCCTCCAATAAGCCCCACTCCGACAACAGCGATGCGATGGAACTTGGTCATAAACCCTAGGTCTAACTAGCGGTGCAAGCTTTCGCGCCTCAGTTCAGCCGACGCGCCTCCCGACTGCCGGCGCGATGATCCGCAGTTCTTTCATCAACTGCGTGAACTGGTCCGGAAAGAGCGATTGCGCGCCGTCACTCAGGGCATGCTCCGGGTCATGGTGGACTTCGACGAGCAGGCCATCGGCACCCGCGGCCACGGCCGCGCGCGCCATGGGCGGCACTTTGTCGCGCCGACCCGTGCCGTGGGAGGGGTCGGCGACGATGGGCAAGTGCGAAAGCTTCTTCAGCACAGGAATGGCCGCAATGTCGAGCGTGTTGCGTGTGTAGTTCTCGAACGTCCGGATGCCGCGCTCACACAGGATGACCTGATAGTTGCCGCCCGCCAAGATGTATTCCGCCGACAGCAAGAGCTCTTCCATCGTCGATGACATCCCCCGCTTGAGCAGCACGGTCTTGCGCGCTTTGCCCAATTCACGCAGCAAATTGTAGTTCTGCATATTACGGGCACCGACCTGGAGGATGTCAACGTATCGGTCGAGAAGCGAAATCTGGGTGTGGTCCATTACTTCGCTGACGGCGAGCAAACCGTGGCGGTCGGCGGCCTCGCGCAGCAACTGCAGCCCCGGCTCGCCGAGTCCCTGAAAGCTGTAGGGGGATGTCCGTGGCTTGAAGGCTCCGCCGCGCAGGATGCGTGCCCCCTCGCGCTTGACATGGGCGGCAATCGCCTCCATCTGCTCCGCACTCTCGACACTGCACGGCCCCGCCATTACGACCACCTCGTCCCCGCCGATCCGAACGCCACCCACCTCGACGACCGTTCCCTCAGGTCGGAACGTCCGGCTGGCGAGCTTGTAGGGGGCGCTGATGCGAATGACTTCGCGCACTCCGTCCAGCAGTTCAATGTCGCGGGTGTCAAAGTCGAGTTTCGCTCCCACTGCTCCCAAGACGGTGTGGCGCACACCGGTCGAGCGGTGCACGTCGAATCCCATCTCGACCAGGTGCTGGACGACGTGCTGGACTTGGTCGTCCGTGGCACCTTCCTGCATCACCACAACCATTGCAGGTTACTCCTTCACATACAGTTCAATCCGAATCCCTTTTCGTCGCACCGGGCTCGTGCGGTTCCCGATAGGCACGGTGTTCAACGCTGCGCGCCTCGTCAATGATGCGCTCGAAGAGCCGGCGGATGGCTTCGTTGCCGAGCGGACCGCCATTCACCTGTTGCACATTGGCCAAAATGTCAGCCTCGCGCTCGGGTTGATAGAGTGGTTCCCCCCGCTGACGCTTCAGCCGGCCGATCTCCAAGGCCGCACGGGAACGCTCATTGAGCAGCTCGACGAGTTTCCGGTCGATGGCGTCGATCCGACGGCGCCAGTCTTCAATGTCCATCACACGCTCCTGCCGCCACGCTTGAAAGCGCGCACGAGTTCGGCAGCGGCGGCAAGCGCCGCGTCGCTGTGGCCCATTCGCTCGCAGCACTCGACCAGCGCGCTGCCGACCACGATCCCGTCGGCCAGCCCGACCAGCGCCGACACCTGCTCAGGCCGGGAAATCCCAAACCCCACCGCCAGCGGCAAACTGGCGTGGCGGCGCACACGAGTCAGGAATGCTGGCAGGTCATCGGGAATGTCCACGCGCGGGCCGGTCACTCCCCGACGCGAAATCACATAGAGGAACCCGCGCGAGACCTGGACAATGCGCTTCACACGTGCGGGTGTGGAGGTCGGCGCGACCAGAAAGACCGTGTCCAGACCGCGAGAGCGTGCCGCCGCCAAGTAGGTGCCGGCTTCCTCGGGAGTCAGGTCGGTGATGAGGACTCCATCCAGACCTGCCGCGGCTGCCTCAGCCGTGAAACGCCCCAGCCCGTACTGCACGACCAGATTGTAGTAGCTGAAGAGAACCAGCGGAACATCCGTCTGTCGTCTCAGCCGGTGAGCGAGCGTGAGCACATCGGCAAGCGAGACGCCGTTGCGCAGCGCCCGGTCGCTGGCGCGCTGGATCACCGGCCCGTCAGCGATAGGGTCAGAAAACGGTACGCCCAACTCAACCACATCCGCCCCCGCGGCAGCAAGGTGCAGGACGAGTTTCTCGGTGAAGTCAAGCGTGGGGTCGCCAGCCGTCACGTAAGCGATAAGACCCAGCTCGCGGCGTTTCCGCAGGAGGTCAAACCGCGCCGCCAGCCGGGAGCCAGTTTGGGGTTCGACTCTAGTTGCCACGGCCATCAATGCAGGTACCGTGCCAGGATGTCCATGTCCTTGTCGCCGCGCCCGGAGAGATTGAGAACGACGATGTCGTTCTTTTTCATCCTCGGTGCACGGACGATCAATTCGGCCAGGGCATGGGCCGGCTCCAGCGCCGGGACGATCCCTTCCCGCTTTGCCAGGATGCGCGCAGCTTCTAAAGCCGCTTCATCACTCACGGCGGTGTACTCCACGCGCCCGCGCGCATAGAGATAGGCGTGCTCGGGCCCGACGGCGGGGTAGTCGAGGCCGGCGGAGATGCTGTGCGTTGTAGCGATCTGCCCGTTCGGATCCTGCAACACATAGGTATGCGTGCCGTGGAGAATTCCCGGCCGCACGCCATTGTTGCCCGCCTTGTGCAAGGCGAGGCGGGAGGCGTGCTCGCCCAGCGCCGTGCCGCGGCCACCGGCTTCGACGCCAACCATCTTGACGCCGGGTTCACCCAGGAATTCGTAGAAAAGGCCAATGGCATTCGAGCCGCCGCCCACACAGGCGAAGAGATAGGTCGGGAGGCGTTTTTCCACTCTGCGCAGCTGGGCTCGGGTTTCGCGTCCGATGATCCGCTGGAAATCACGGACGAGCATGGGGTAGGGGTGGGCACCGCAAACAGACCCCAGCAGGTAGTGCGAGCTGGCCACGTTGGTAACCCAGTCCCGCATGGCTTCGTTGATGGCGTCCTTGAGAGTCCGACTGCCTGCTCCTACCCCAATCACTTCCGCACCCAGCATCTCCATCCGCTCAACGTTCAGCCGCTGCCGGGCCATATCTTCTTCGCCCATATAGACCGTGCAGGCGAGACCCAGCCGGGCGGCAACGGTGGCGGTGGCCACACCGTGCTGGCCGGCACCGGTTTCAGCCACCAGACGTCGCTTGCGCATGCGGACGGCAAGCAGGCCCTGGCCGAGGCAGTTGTTGATTTTGTGGGCGCCGGTATGCAAGAGGTCTTCCCGCTTCAGATAGATGCGCGGGCCCCCGAGATGCCGCGTGAGATTTTCAGCAAAGAACAGCGGTGTGGGGCGCCCGGCAAACTCGCGCAGGAGCACACGCAGGGCAGTTTGGAAGCGGCGGTCAGAGCGCGCGCGCAGGTAGACGGATTCCAGTTCTTCGAGGGGGCTGACGAGCGTCTCCGGCACGAAGCGACCGCCAAAAGCACCGAAGTGCCCGCGAGCGTCGGGCAGGGTTTCCTTCGCGATGCGAGCCATCCTCATTGCCTGCTGGTACTTTCCTGTCCCGTCGCCGACCGGGTGAGTGTGCGCAGGTAGTTCACCAGGTGCCAGCGTTGCTGGGGTCGCAACGTGCGCGCATAGCCCGGCATCAAGTTGCGCCCTTCGCTGATCTTCCAGAATAGTTCTCCGTCGGTCATCTTCTTTATCACCGGGTCCGCCAAGTTTCCTGGCGAGTCAGGAAGCCGGCTGACCCAGGGGCCGTCGCCGCGCCCCTGCTCGCCGTGGCAGGCGAGACAGTAATTGCGATAGAGTTTCTGGCCTTCCGCCACGGAGCGGGGTGACACACGCACAGGATTCCGCACCGCGCGGGCCTCGGCCGGAGCTTGCCAGGCCTGCGTTCCCGCCGAGCTGGCCGCGGCCAGAGCCAAGAAGAAACCCAGGACGAATACCACAGTTACTCTTCCAGCGCTGCCGCTGCCGCCTGCGCCCGACGGATGAATTCGCGCAGGCGCCGGTGGTCTTTCTTGCCTGGGCACCGCTCGACGCCGGTGCAGACGTCCAGACCATAAGGCCGCACGGTCCTGATGGCCTCTTCTACATTTTCTACGGTCAGGCCACCGGCAAGGATGATGCGCCCATAGGCACGGGCCTGGCGCGCCCTCTTCCAGTCGAACGGTTTTCCTGTACCCCCGCGCTTGCCATTGACTTGGGTATCCAGCAGGAACGCAGCACAACCGTTATAGGCTTTCAGGGTCTGCGGGCGGAAGCGCGCGCCCACAGAGAAGGCTTTGATAATCGCGAGCGGAGCCAGCGCGGCCACATCGGCGGGAAGTTCATCCCCGTGGAGCTGGACGGTGCGGATGTCGCACCGCGCGGCCACCGTCCGAATGATGGGGCGTGACTCGTTCACAAACAATCCAACCGGAGCGACGAAGGGAGGAAGCTGTGCAACCATCTGCTCGGCTTCAGCGGGCTCAATGTAGCGCGGGCTGGGTGGAAAGAAATTGAAACCAAGGGCGTCGGCACCGGCCTCGACCGCCGCCAGGGCATCTTCGGCGTTCGTGATTCCACACACTTTGATGCGCACCATCAAGAAGCTCCCAAGAGCTCTTTCAAAGCCGCAGCTGGATCCGCAGCGCGCATCAGGTGCTCTCCAATGAGGAAGGCATCGAAGCCAGCATCGCGCAGGCGTTTCAACTCGGCCTGCGAGCGAAGCCCGCTTTCGCTGACGGCGACGCATTCATCCGGGATGGCCGCAATGAGGCGAGCGGAGGTTTCCACGTCTACCGCGAATGTTCGCAGATCGCGATTGTTAACACCGAGCAGCCGGGCGCCAGCCGACAGGCCCTGATTCAGCTCATCGGAAGAGTGAACCTCGACCAGCGCTGCCATCCCCAACTGCTCACCGAGAATGATGAGTTGTCGCAACTCGGCCTCTGTGAGGATGGCTGCGATCAGCAGGAAGGCATCGGCACCGGCGGCGCGGGCTTCAAAGAGCTGGTAGGGGTCAAATAAGAAATCCTTGCGGAGCACGGGGATGCGGCAGAGCCGGCGCGTGAGCGTCAGATCGCCGAGGCTTCCCTGGAAAAAATCTTCTTCGGTCAGCACCGACAGAGCGACAGCGCCCGCGCCCTCCAACGCGGGAGCCAGAAGCGCAGGGTTGTACGGAGCACGGAGAAGGCCGCCCACGGGCGAGGCCTTCTTCAGTTCGGCAACGACGTTGAGACCGTTCCGGGCCAGGGCGGCGGCAAAGTCGCGCGGCGGAGGGGCCGCGGCAGCACGTTCCTCGAGTTTGGACAAGGGGAGGCTGCGCCTGGACTCGGCCAACCCCTCACGGCGACGGGCAAGAATGGCGTCCAGACGGGTAGAGCGTTGAGTGAGGGTGCGGACCGCCATGGCGCCTCCGGAGAACTTCGACCTCGAAGGGATAAAGTCGAATCGTAGCGGGCAGGGAGAGACAAGTCAACGCAGCCGCGGTTGGGTTGACGCTCGGGGCTGGGTTGGCTATAAAGGAAGGGCGTAACAGGCAGGCGCCATCCGGAACGAGGTCGCAGGCGGCGCCCCAACAGCTTTGGCGGTATCGTCTAGAGGCCTAGGACGCTAGATTCTCAATCTAGAAACCCGGGTTCAAATCCCGGTACCGCTACCAACCTATCCGCTTTTGCAGAGGTCCAACAGCCTATTGAACTTCGCGGCGAGAGATCATCTCGGGCGGCAGAACCTTGACGATATTGGTGGACTGGACGATGTAGACGGGATTGCCCTGAGGGTCACGCTCGTTGGTCTTGAGAATACTGGAGACAACAAGTTTGATGCGCACGGTATAGCCGTCTTCCACCAGGTATTCACTCCAGTCTTCGCGGCCGGTGCGGAATTCCATATCCTCGGCCTCGATACTGCGGTCGCCGATGTTGATGCGAGTGCGTCGTGCCACGATGAGCCTCCTCCTGAATCCCTAAGTGGACTGCCCGGGATTGGCCGCTGGCCGTGCGGCCACGCGGCGCGCGGCGAAAACCTGTTTCTCTGCCTCTTCAATCACCGATTCGAGCGTGCGCCCGGAGAGGAAGGTTGCCGGCCCGACGGTGACGGTGACGGCACGGCCCAGACGCTGCTGGAGATCGGTGCGGGCGGCCAGCGCTTGGTGGAGGCGGCGGGTGACGACCTCGGCGCCAGCGTCGTTGGTTTCGGGCAGAAGGATGAGGAACTCGTCGCCACCGAAGCGGAAGATGTAGTCGGAGGTGCGGAGGATGCTCTTGAGCGTGGCCGCCACTTCGCGCAGGACTTCGTCGCCGGTGAAGTGGCCAAGTTCCTCGTTGACCCGCCGAAAGTCGTCTATGTCCGCCAGCAGAACCGAGAGCGGGCGGTTAGCGCGGACAGCGCGGCGAACCTCCTTGGGGGTCACCTCGTCGAAGAAGCGCCGGTTGTAGGTTTCGGTGAGCGAATCGGTGAGGGCGTGGGCGCGGCGTTCTTCGAGTTCGAGTTCCTGCTCGAGGGCGCGGCGACGCGCCTGAGCGAGGGCACGTTTCTTATCCAGCAGATAGATGTTGAGAAGCAGCACCAACGCAATGAGGCCAAACAGGAGCACCCAGACAAAGCGCAGGACCAGGGGATTGACGCGTTCGTCTGCGCGTGTCGTCAGGTAGACGAAGGTAATGACGCCCCCGGCGAATACGGTGAGCAGGATGAGAGCTATAGACCAGAGTTCCCAGTCACGTTTTTCGAGCTCGGCAAAAGAATCGACCGCACGCCGTGCCGGAGCTGAGGCCGGGGGTTGTGGTTCCACGGAATATCTCTCCTCAAGAGCGGCGGCAGCCTGCCTAGGGACGAACCGGCCGCGCGCGGAATCCCACGCGGCGCTGCGCACCCCACTCGCGCCGGCCGCGCAGGTAATCCACCAGGCCGAGCAGGCGCCAGCCCAACACGAGTTGATGAAATCCAAAATGCTCGACCAAGGCGTAGCGAATCAAGCGCGCCAGTTCGCCCCAGGAAGTATAGCGCCGGTAGGTGAATTCTTCCACCAGCACCGCCCAGAGCGAGAGCATCGTTCCCATCAAGAGGGCCAGAATCAGGTACAGGATCAGATAGTGGGTACTCAGCCAGCCCATCCGGTAGGCCACCGGGATACAGATGAAGCCCGCAATCTCCATGACGGGCGCAACCAGTTCAAGCAGGAAGTAGGGCAGCACGAGCCAGCCGACTATCCCGTAGCGGAAGAAGGCGTCCCGATGCAAGCGCAGGACTTCGGCCAGGCCGCGCTGCCAGCGGCGGCGCTGGCGCGAAAGCGCAGAACGCGATTCCGGCACCTCCGTCCAGCAGACCGGATCGGGGACAAAGAGAATGCGGTAGCGCATTTGCTGGTCACGGCAATAGCGGTGGATGCGGACTACGACCTCCATGTCTTCCGCTACGGTCTGGCCGGAGTAACCGCCAACGGCGCGCAGGATGTCGCTGCGGAAGGCGCCAAAGGCGCCGGAAATGATCGTCAGGCCGTTGAACCAGCTCCAGCCGAGGCGTCCCTGGAGGAAACCGCGGAGGTACTCGACGATCTGGAAGACAGTCAGCGGGGGACGGGGGAGGCGGACGCGGGTCACGCGCCCGCCGGCCACACTGCATCCGTTGAGGATTCGCACAATGCCGCTGGAGGCAACCACACGCGCGTCTTCGAGCACCGGGCGCATCACGCGCAGGAGTGCGTCCTCCTCCAAAACGGAGTCGGCGTCCACGGAGCAAATCCAGGGCGTGCGGACGAGGTTGATGCCAGCATTCAGGGCATCGCTCTTGCCGCCGTTGACCTTGTCGATGACAACCAAGCGCGATTCGAGAGTTGAGAGATAAATCCCGCGAAGGGGACGCGTCGGAAGCAGTGGATTGAAGGCGATGCTGGTGCGGCGGAGCGAGAAACACCGCATCAACTCCTCCAGCGTCCCGTCTGTACTTCCGTCGTTGATGGCGATGACGGTGAAATCGGGGTAGCGCAGGCCGAGCAGCGCGTGGATGCTTTCCACAATAGTTTTTTCCTCGTTGTACGCCGGTATCAGCAGGCTGACCGGGGGAGAGACAACCGAGGCAGCCTGGCGATCGAAAGCGGCCAAGCGGACACGCAAGGGATGCACGTAGGCTCCCCAGACGGAGGCCACCAGCAAGAAGAGATAGAAAATGTGAAGGAGAATGTAGAAAACCAAGATGATGAAGTTCGAGAAGAGAAGAAGGAACTCAGGGCCGCCCATCCGAAGCCTCAGCGGGGAAGCCGATGACTTTCTCAATGGCATGGCGAGTGCGTGCGTCCAAGTAGGGAGAGCCGAGAAGCTCCATGAAGTCGAGGTGGCCTGCCGGCGGCAGAGACTTTGCCACCAGCTCCAGCAAGACCAGGCGCAGCTCCGTGTCAGGATGCATCTCCAGGGCATAGAGGACAGGGGCGTAAGCACCTACCCAGATGAGCCGCGAGACAAGTGCGCGGCTTTGCTCGCGGACGTAGGGCAGAGGCGAATGGACTCGATTGATCGCCTCCCAGGTAATGCCGCGCCATTCAAGCTCGGAGATAAGCGATTGCAGCGCGAATTGGTCAGGGGCGCCTTCTCGCAAGAGGTCAACGAGGGCAATCGGGTCGCGCCAGAGCAGATAGAGCGCACCGGTGGCTTTATGGCGGACTTCGAAGTGTGGGTCGCGGACAGCGAGGGCCAAGGCCTCGTGCGCGCGGCGGTCACCCAGAGCGCCGAGGGCGCCCGCAGATTGTAAACGCACGGTCCAGACCGGATCCCGGAGCCGTTCCGCAAGAACGGGCAGGGCTCTGGGAGAGCCCGAGCGTCCCAGTGCCCAGACGGCCTTGGCCCGAACCTCGGGGTCGGGGTCATCGGCCAGCGGCAGGAGACGTTCCAACAAGGGGGGCGTGCCAACCTCCCCCAGGGTTGCGGCGATGACCATGCGGACGCGCGGCTCGGGATGGAAAGCGTGGCGCAGCAGACGCTCCGGCTCGGGGCGCGCGCACGAGATGAGCGCAGCCCAGACCATTCGCCACGCCGTCTCCTTGACGCCAGGAAGGATCTCGACCAAAGCGTCCACTGCTTCCGGGGCGCCCATGAGTTCAAGTGCACGCAGGGCTGCCAGGCGCAGCTCTCTGTTTTCACCGCGGAGGAGCCGACGGAGATCCGGCAGGGCTTCCTGCACCTGGATGCGTCCCAAGATGACCGCTGACTCCGCCTGCTGCCAGGGCGGCCCGTGCCGAATGCGAGTGAGACGATCCACATGAAGGCCCCAGTGACGGAACAGATGGGTCAGTTTGCGGCGCTCTTCGGGCGCGGCATCGAGCCAGCGGCGAAGCAGCTCCTGCTCGAGGGCCTTCCGGTTTGAGAACATCGGGACCGGCCAGCCCTTGTCGAGCCGTTGGAGACTGTTCTGGATGTTTTCCGCCGCTCGCCGACGTTGGTCATCGAGAGAGATGAAGTACCAGTGCTTGAAGAAGCGGCGCAGGCTGACAATAAGGAGGACCGCCAGGTTGAGCAAGCCGAGCAGGATGAGGACGAATAGCGTGGGCGAACCTCGTTCGTCTCAGAAGATGGTGGGATTATATGTGCAGGGAGTCCTTGCAGCAACGCCCGGATTGCCTCCCATCAGGTTTCCGACTATGATGCGCAGAGTTGCCTTGAGTCGCGGCACCGCATCCACAACCAGCATCGGGTTTGTTCTCACCCTCGTTCTTCTCTCGGCTATTCTCATCATTCCTGCCCGGGCGCAATCCTCGCGCGCAGAGCAAGTCGCGCGGGCGTTGGTGCACGTGCAGGCCCAAGAATACGACGCCGCGCTGACTATCTTCCGCGAACTCAGCCAGCAAGATCCCCAGGACTACGAGGCTCGGACCTGGGTGGCACGGCTTTTGACTTGGAAGGGGGACCATCGAGAAGCGGAAGGACTCTATCGCGCCGTGCTGGCCGAGCAGCCGAACAACAAAGAAGCCGAACTGGGGTTGGCGGACGTACTTGCCTGGCAGGGACGCCAGCAGGAAGCAACGGAGCGGTTGGGAGCGCTTTACTCGCGTGACCCGCAGGATCTGGAGGTGCTGTTGCGGCTGGGACGTTTTTCCCGCTGGCGCGGCGACCACAAGGCGGCCCTGCGCTACTACCGCGAAGCGCTGGTCGCAGATCCCAGCAACCAGGAAGCGCAAGACGCGTACCAGATCCTGATTGGCGAAACCAACTACCGACTGGAGGCAGGCTACTGGTACGAGGATTTCAACTTCACCACCGGCACACATGCGCCCTATGTCGAGCTGCTCCACACCGACAACCGCTGGCTGACGCTGCTGGGGCGCGTCGAGTATCAGCGCAAGTTCGCTGCGGACAACACGCGCTTCAGTTTCGGGGCGACGCGGAAACTGGGTGAGCGGACATGGCTGCGAGGGGAAGTCGGGTTTGCCCCGGGCAGCGACGTGCTGGCGCGCCAAGACTATCAGGTGGAAGTGTCGCAGCAGATCCGGCCGGGAGTGACAGCCGGAACGGGGTATCGCTTTCTGGCATTCGGCGCGGCCGACGCACACGCACTGACGGTGCTGACAGATTGGGACCCGCGGCCAAATCTCCATCTCTCCTTCCGTTACCTGCCGGCGCGGACGCGGTTTGATACGCTGCCGGGGGCGGTTTGGAACCACTCCGGCTGGGCGCGGCTGACGTGGGACGCCAGCCGAAGCTGGAGCCCCTATGTTGTGTTTGCGGTCGGGTCTGAAACATTTTCCGCTCTCTCGGCCGACCTGCTAGGTCGGTTCGCCGCGCAGACTTATGGGTTTGGCACCACCGTGCACGTCACACAAGACTACGGGTTTCGCATCGGCTACCTCCACCAGAAACGGACACAAGGGCGGCGACAAGACAGCCTGACCCTCGCCTACTTTATGCGTTTCTAGAAAGGGCGAATCCCTTCCGGTACGTCTCGGCTATAATAGGCGGACTCCAGGGCGTTCAGGCACCCCGGTAATCTAGGTTTGGGCAGACGTGTTCTACACTCGCGATGTTCGCGAGGGGAGGGCGAGATGTCACTGCGAGGAAAGTGTGCACTGGTTACGGGCGGTTCGCGTGGGATTGGTCGGGGCATCGTGCTGAAGCTGGCGGAGCGGGGGGCGAAGGTGGGGATCAACTACGTCCAGAACGAGGCTGCGGCCAAAGATACGTTGGCCAAGGTGAAGGAACGCGGTTCGGACGGGTTCGTCATCCAGGCGGATGTCACGAAGCCAGAGGAAATCAGCCTGATGTTGGGCCGGGTGAAGAGCGAGTTCGGGAAGCTCGACATCTTCATCCATAATGCGCGCACCGAAGTTCCCACCTTCTACCAGGCTCCGATGGAAATCTCGCTGGAGCAGTGGGAGACGGCGATGAACTCGCAGGCAAAGGCGTTTCTGGTCGGCGTGCGGGAGGCAAGCCGGCTGATGGGTGAGGGCGGGCGAATCATCGCCATTACCTACGCTCCCGGTGGCCGGTTCGGGAGCTGGCAGCCGTGGGTGGCGATGGGAGCGGCGAAGATTGCGATGGAATCGCTTTGCCGCTACTTCGCAGTGGCCCTGGCAAAGCGCGGGATCACGGTGAACACGATCAGCCCGGGCTGGATCGAGGACAGCGTGCTGAACACCTTGCCGACCGAAGCCCAGCAGATGATCCGGGACTGGCACCAGGGAGGATGGACGCCGATGGGACGGCTGGGGACACCTGCCGACATTGGCAATGCCGTCATCCTGCTGTGTGCGGAGGAAGCCAACTGGATCACAGGCCAACTCATCGCGGTGGATGGCGGAGCCGGATTGATGGACGCTGCGCTGCCGCTGCCGATTCAGCGCGGCTAACCGTGCTCGCCTCGACAGCTTGCAGCAGGGTATAATTCCGTGTGTTTGCGCGTCGCCTCCGAGTTCAGGTTGTGTTCGAGGGAAGCGAGCGGCCGTGCCCGCTCGACTGGCTCGATAGCTTCTGCATGCGTCGCTTCACCGGCGAGGCAGCGTTCGATGACACGCTGCCGGTGGCCGAGGGAGAGATCGAAGCTGGCACCCACGTGGATGCCGACGAGCTAGGCGAAGCCATGCGCGAGTGGCTGACCAAGAAGAAAGGCGCCGGCAAGAAAGTCGAAATTCGAATTGAGGAAACTCCCCGCCGGAGCTGACCGTATGCGCGCGATCGGTGAACTCACTCCCCCGCACCGCATCCTGCTTGCGCCGGGGCCCAGCCAGGTAGACCCGCGTGTCTATCGGGCGATGATGGCACCGGTGCTGGGACACCTCGACCCCGAATTCCTGCGCATCATGGACGACGTGCAAGTGCTGCTGCGGCACGTCTTCCAGACCGAGAACCGGCTCACCTTCCCTGTCTCCGGCACCGGAAGCGCCGGGATGGAAACCGCGATGACAAATCTGATTGAATCCGGCGATGAAGTCATCGTGTGCGTCGGGGGGCACTTTGGGGCGCGAATGGCGGACATGGCGGAGCGCGCGTGCGCCCGTCTGGCGCGGCTGGAGGCACAGCCGGGAACAGCCCTGGACCCGGCACGGGTGCGCGCGGCAGCGAAGGGGAAGAGGATAAAGGCCATCGGGATCGTGCACGGAGAAACCTCGACTGGCGTGCTGCAGGAGATCGCGCCCTACCGCGAAGTGGCCGACGAATGCGGCGCCCTGCTCGTGGTGGATACGGTGGCCACGCTCGGCGGCATGCCCGTGGCGGCTGACCGCGAGCGGATTGACGTCTGCTTTGCGGCATCGCAGAAGTGCCTGGGCGCACCGCCCGGCCTGGCCCCCTTCACCGCTTCGCTCCGCGTCGAGGAAGTCCTGAAGCAACGGAAATCCCGCGTGACCAGCTGGTACTTCGACCTGACGACTATCATGAAGTACTGGGGGCACGAACGAACGTATCACCACACCGCACCCATCAGCATGGTCTATGCGCTGCGGGAAGCGCTCCGATTGGTGGAAGAAGAAGGGCTGGCGGCGCGCTGGGAGCGCCATCAGCGAAACCAGCAGGCCTTGGTGGCGGGTCTGGAGGCCATGGGATTGGAGCTGCTGGTGGCGCCCGCCCACCGGATGTGGACAGTGACCGCCGTGAAAGTGCCCGTGGGGGTCAACGACTTGAACGTGCGGCGGGGACTCCTGGAGGAGTTCAACATCGAGATTGCCGGTGGCCTGGGCGAACTGAAGGGAAGAATCTGGCGCGTGGGCTTGATGGGCGGGAGCTCGACGCGGGCGAACGTCCTGCTGTTTCTGGCCGCGCTGGAGAAGTGCTTGCTCGATGAAGGCTACGCCTCCAAGGGCGGGCCGGGTGCCGGCGTGGCCGCCGCCGAGCAGGTTTACGTGCAAACCCCAGCGCCTGCCGGCGAGCCGGTCTAACCTGCTTACCAGACGCGAAGCCATGGAACTCCCCACCAAGGCCATGCACCAAGCGGCGCAGGCAATGTCGGAGCTGGTGGAGCCGTTTGACGTGACGGCCGGGCTCACGGGCGAGAGCTACCGCGTTCGTTTTTCTCACCTCTGGGTGGCGATCTCGACCCGGCATAGCGACACGGTGGATTGCAAGTTTCTGGTCAACGGCCGTGGGGTGATTGTCGCCCTCGCCCATCCCGGCTACGTGCTCTTCCAGGAGCGCACCGGACGGCAGTTGAGCGACGTTGAAGCTGCACAGATTGCCGCCGCCTACCTGCGCCAGTGCCTGCAAGACGACTTGGTGGGTGACCGCACCGTTCTTTATCTCTCCCCCGAGGAAGTTCTCCGCATGGCCGAGCAGCTCGGCTTGATGAAAGCCTAGGGAAGGAAAGCCCAAAAGCTAGGCGTCGGAGAGACTTTCGTCGAAAGGTTCTTCCCGTTCGGCGGCTTCGAAAATCTGGCCGCAGTCAAGACATTCAAGGAACGTGGAAGCCTCGTCCTGGGCAATCAGTCGCGTGCGGGCATGCAGACAGGATCGGGCCGGCTGGCTGGACCCGGCAGGCTGGCTCACGGCGGCTCCCCCTCTGGAGCGATCCCCCGAAGCTATTATAGGCTTGCCTGACGGACGGGGCGGAAAGATAATCGGCGCGGCGCGAGAGCTCGCTTCGCCCATTCAGGAGTCGGATGCGCGTCTGGCTGTGGCTGCTGTTAGCGCTCCTGTTGTTCCTGAGCTATCGGATTGTGGCGCCCTTCCTGGTGCCGCTGGCCTGGGCGGGAGTCCTGGCCATCTGCTTCTTCCCGCTGCACCGGCGGATTCGCGAGCGACTGCGCTGGCCCAACCTGGCAGCCCTGGCCACGACGCTGCTGGTCACGGCGGTGATCATTGTGCCGGCGGTGTGGCTGACGGGGAGTTTCGCCGCCGAGGGAATCGAAGCGCTCGGGAGCCTCCGGCAGGAGTGGCAGGCGGGACGCCTGCCCGCGGTCGAGTGGGTGCGCCAGAACTTGCCGGTCGAACGCATCGAGGCGTGGCTCGCGAACTTCGCCAAGCTGGACCCCCAGGAGATCGAAGAGCTGACGATGAAACAGCTCGAACGACTGGCGGGATACTTGGCCGGGAAGGCGGGTACGCTCGCCCGCAACGTCCTCGTGTTCGTACTGGATTTGTTTGTGGTGGTCCTGGCGACCTTCTATTTCTTCCGCGACGGCCCCCAGGCAGTGGCGCGGCTGCGCAGTGTCGTGCCGCTGGACGAAGTTCATCGCGAGCGGTTGTTCCGCACCGCCCACGACGTGTTGTTTGCCAGCGTCTATGCGAGCTTCCTGATCGCCATCCTCCAGGGAGCACTGGGGGGCTTGCTGTTCTGGATCCTCGGGATTCGCTCGCCGGTGTTTTGGGGCGTGGTGATGGCCTTCTTTTCCCTCCTGCCGCTGGTGGGAGCCTGGGTGGTCTGGCTTCCGGCGGCGGTCTTTCTCCTGCTGGGGGGAGAGGTAGCTCGCGGGATTATTCTTGTCGTTGTCGGAGCACTGGTGGTGGGATTGGTGGATAATGTAATGCGCCCCTGGCTGATGAGCGGGCGGCTGCAATTGAACGGGTTGCTGGTCTTTGTCAGCATCCTAGGGGGATTGGTGGCCTTCGGAGCCATTGGGATCATCGTGGGGCCAATGGTGCTGGCTATCGGCCTGGCGGTGCTCGATGCCTACACCGCCACGCCGGCAGTAGCACCACCCCCGCACGCGGTGGGCTAGATCGAGTCACGAACGAACTCAGATGCATCGGAACTAGGAGAGGTGGGAGAGGAGATGAAGCTGAAGCCAGCGGCACCGGTGCGGGAGCTGAAGGCGGAGGAACTCCGCTGGCAGTGCGATCCTTCCCTGCTCAAGTTTGAGACTACGGCGGAAATCCCGCCGCTCGAAGGCATCATCGGCCAGGAGCGCGCGCTCCGTGCCCTCGAGCTGGGGGTGGAACTGTATGCGCCGGGCTACAACGTCTTCGTCTGCGGCCTCTCCGGCACCGGGCGAATGACGACGGTAAAGACGTTGCTCGAGCGCATCCGCCCCGCCTGTCCGCCCGCACCCGACCGCTGCTATGTCCACAACTTCGCCCACCCCGAGCAGCCACATCTGCTGACCCTGCCGCGGGGAAAAGGAAACCCGTTCGCCAAAGACCTTGACCGCGCCATCGATTTCCTCTCCACACGCATCCCGCAGCGCTTTGAGGACGAAAGCTTCGCCAAGGCGCGGCAACGCATCCTGGAGCGCTACACGGAACAGGAAAAGGAGATCCTGCAGGGGTTTCGCGAGCAGCTCAAGAAGCAGGACTTCATGCTGGCCGACCTGGGGCCGGCGGGCCCCGCGGTGCTGCCGGTGGTGGAAGGCGAGGCGGTGCCGATCGAGCAGTTGGAGAAGCTGGTGGAAGCGGGGCAGCTCGCCCCCGAGCGCGCACAGGAGATCGAAGGCAAGCAGGAGGAGTTGCAGCGGCATTTTGCCGAGCTCTACCGGCGAACCTTGCAAATCCAGCGGGCGATGAATCTGGAAATGGAGCTGCTGGAACGGGAAACAGCCTCGACGCTGGTGGACACAGTCATCGAAGAGCTAAAGGAAAAATACCCCCATCCGGGCGTGGGCGAGCACCTGGAGGACGTGCGCAGCAGCATCCTGGAGAATCTCACCTTGTTCAAGGCCAAAGCGCCGCCGCCCGAGGAAGCGATGGTGCCGAAGACCGGCGGAGCGGTGGTGACCGATTCCTACCGCATCTATCGCGTAAATCCCCTGCTGGTGCACGACAAGGACGAGGAGTGCCCCATCCTGATCGAGACCACCCCTAGCTATGCCAACGTCTTTGGCTCCATCCAGCGCAACTACGACCTGCGCGGTGTCGTCCACTCCGACCACATGGACATTCGCGGCGGCTCGTTGCTTGAGGCCGACGGCGGCTACCTCGTGCTCAATGCCATCGATGTCCTGCTCGAACCCGGCGTCTGGCCCTCTCTCAAGCGCACCCTGACGTTCCGGCAGCTTGAGATTCAGACCTTTGACTGGTTGACGCGGCTGGCGGGCGGAACGCTCAAGCCGGAGCCGATTGAAGTCAACGTTAAACTGCTCCTGGTGGGCGAGCGCCACCTCTACGACTTGCTCTATGCCTTCGAAGAGGACTTCAAGAAGATTTTCAAGGTCAAAGCCGACTTCGACACCGAAATGAATCGAACCAAAGAGGGGGTATGGCAGTACGCGGGTTTGCTCCGAAAACTCTGTGAGGAGGACAAGCTCTGCGCCTTTGACCAATCCGCGGTCGCCGCCGTCGTGGAATACGGCGTGCGACGCGCCGGCCGGCAGGACAAGCTGAGCACCCGCTTTTCCGAGATTGCCGACCTGGCGCGCGAGTCGCACTACTGGGCGCAGAAGGCCGGGTCGAAGATCTGCCGGCGCGACCACGTCGAGCAGGCCATTAAGGCGCACATGGAGCGGCACAACCTGGTGGAAGAAAAAATCCAGGAGATGATCGAAAAGAATGTACTGCTGATTGACGTCACCGGCCAGCGCACGGGGCAGGTGAATGGCCTCTCGGTCTTCGACGTTGGCAGTTACGCCTTTGGCCGGCCGGTGCGGATCACTGCCTCCGTGGCGATGGGGCGCGGCGGCATCATCAACATCGAGCGCGAAGCCAACCTCAGCGGGCGGCTGCACGACAAGGGCGTGCAGATCCTCACCGGCTACTTGCGGCAGAAGTTCGCCCAGGACAAGCCGCTGTCGTTGGCCGCGAGCGTTTGCTTCGAGCAGTCCTATTCCGGCGTGGATGGCGACAGCGCCAGCTCCACCGAGATTTACGCCTTGCTGTCAGCCCTTTCCGGGCTGCCGCTGCGCCAGGACGTGGCCGTAACCGGCTCGGTGAACCAGAAGGGCGACATCCAGGCCATCGGCGGGCTCAACTACAAGATCGAAGGCTTCTATGAGGTCTGCAAAGCCAAGGGCCTGACCGGGACCCAGGGTGTTATCCTGCCAAAGGAGACTGTCCCGGACTTGATGCTCCGGCAGGAAGTCGTCGAGGCCGTCAAGGCCGACAAGTTCCACCTCTGGCCCATTGAAACGATTGACCAGGGAATCGAAATCCTCACCGGCGTCAAGGCGGGCGAGCGCGGTCACGACGGCCAGTTCGAGGCAGACACCGTCAACGCGCTGGTGGACCGCCGCCTGCGCGAGCTCGCCGAAGGGCTGAAGCAGTACGAAGTGCGAAGCTAGCCCCGCCCTGACGGAACCTCTGAGCTCGTGATTCACGACCCGCGGAACGTGTCATTCCGAGGGTCGGCGATTTTTGGCCGACCCGAGGAATCTGTTTTTCTTTCAGAGCACTGCGACTCACAAGCAGATTCCTCGCTTGCCTGCAGCAAGCAGGCTTCGCTCAGACGACACAGAGAGCCTTTTTCAGCACCGTAAGGGCAGGTGCGGAGCCTGCCTGCGGCAGGCAGGCGCCTCTTCCGAACTGAAGATTCCCAGCTAAGTTCGGCAGCGGCGGAAGAGCCAGCCGACCGCAGCCAGCATCCCAATCCAACCTAGAAGGCGGACGGCAGCAGCGATGGCCGTGTCGTAGCGCAGTAGCCCGAGGCTAGAAAAAATCAAAAACCAGTCGTGGCCAACCACATCGGCGTCGCCGACCGTGACGAGCAGGAGCGCCTGCGCACGGGCATCGGAAATGTAGGTCGCTGTATCCAGGCAGTTCTCAAAGAACCAGAAGGCGGCAAAGGCCGCGCCCAGTGACTCACGCCGGCGCAAGAAAGCGAGAAGAATCAGGAACGGGACAAGGAACTGCGCAATGGTCCCACCCCAGAGGCCGAGTGTCCGGCCGAACCAACTGAAGAAGAGATGGCCGGCCTCGTGGACGACGAGGTTGACGTTGTGCAGCAACAGGAAGCCGTCGCGGTCGAGCAGCGCGTGCACGAGATAACCCGTATAGGCAACGACCCACGCCCTGGCCGCCCAGGGGGAAACTTGCTGCCAGGGCTCGTCGGTGCGAAAGACTTCTCGCAGCAAAGAGACCGCGTGTGCGAGCCGCCCGGGCTCGGACTCCTCCGATGCTTCGGCGCGCTGCGAGCGCACCTGGGGAAAGCAGAACGGGCAGTCGGCCAGTGCAGCCGGGATGCGGCGGGCGCAACGGGGACAGATGCGGTCAGGGAGCATGCTAAGCGAGATTTGGGCTGGCGAGATTATGAGGAGGGAGAAGAAGGTGGGTCAACACCCAGGTAGGGAAAGAAATCCCCGCACGAGAGAGATTTCCCGTGCGGGGGAGAAGAGCAAGCTGCGCGTCGGCGCCGCGCGCCTGCCTTACCGGGCCTGCGCCAGTTCCTTGGGTGTGCTCAGGTAACCGACGATGCGGTCCTTCTGCACATCGTAGACCACCAGCTCAAGCAGGTGGCGCGTTCCCTGCAAGTAGAACTGCACCGGCTCGAGCAGGGTCTTGTCTTTCTTCTCGATCGCCTTGTCGTTGGCGAGCAGGGTGACGGTGTACTTCTGGCGCTTCGTGTCGGTCTTGTTCAGGCGGACGCTGACCGTGCCCACACGCACATACTGCTTCGACTTCTTGACGTCGAACTCGTAGTAATTCCGCTCGCCGCGCCGTTTCAGCTCGTCGACCTCGGAGGAGTTCTTGGCGATCAGTCCGCTCTGCACGCCCAGGTCACCAATGGTGCGCTCGAGCCTGGCCTGCGTGTCCGCCAGCGCGCTGCGGGTCGCATCCACATCGCCCTTGACGGTTGTCACTTCGCCCGAGAGCGAACCGAACTGGCTCTGCTGCTCGGCGCGCAAGGTGTCGAGCTCGGTGTCGAGGGCGGCGACCGCCTTCGCCTGTTCCTCCTTGATCTGGCGCGAGAGGGCCCGCGCCCGGTCCAATTCCTTCTGGGTCAGGCCGACGCGCTCGCTGGTCACGTCGAACTGACCCTTCATGTTCGCGTAGTTGTCCTCTAGCGTCGCCATCCGCGCCTCCAGCTTCGCAACCTGGTTGCTCACCTGGTCGAGCTTCGTGGTTACGGACGAGCGTCCGCTCCACTGCGTGTAGGCCACGTAGATGACCAGCAGCGCGACAATCGTTAACAGAATCACCGCCCAACGCGGCAAGCTGGCGGTCGGTTCGGATTCAAACTCGGTAGTTGGCGTCGTACTCATTTTTGCTCCTCGTTTTTCTGGCACCCGGGTGGCTGCCCTTCTTCTGCAAGCGGGCAGCCCCGCTCTTCCTATGATTATCAAGAAACCCACCGGGGTTGTCTATGCCCGTGCGCCGTTCTGCCCGATTGACATTTGCCCTCGCCCTGACTAGAGTCGGGGTCAAACACTGCATCCGCGGAGAGCTCCCTGCCCGGTGTTTCCGGGGCCGAGGTGGGGAGAAGGGTCGGGGTCAGGCCGAGGGGTGCACCACCCAGGGGAGTAATGTCCCGACGCCACAGCAAAGCTATCCTCGCCATCATTGATGACGATGCGCGCCAGCGCCAGCAGCTGGCCAGCTATTTCCGCACCGCCTGCGACATCCACGAGGCCGAAGACCGCCAGACCGGCCTCGCCCTGCTCCAACAAGTCAAGCCCGACATCCTCGTGCTCGATCTGAACCTGCCCCCCTCGGGAACCTCTCGCGAAGGCCTGCAGATCCTCCGCTATGTCCGCCAGCAAGAATGGGACACCATCGTGATCGTGATGTGCGACGACGCCCAGAAGGACACCGCGCTGAAGGTCATGGAAGAAGGCGCCTACGACTATTTCGTCAAGCCTATTGACCTCCAAATCCTGGAAGTCATCCTCGTCCGCGCGGTGGACAAGCAGCAATTGGAGCGCGAAAACCGCCTCCTGCGCCAAGAGTTCGTACGCCAGCGCAAGTTCGGCGACCTCGTGGGCGAAAGCGAGGCGATGAAGCAGGTCTACGACTCCATCCGGCGCGTGGCCGACAGCCCGGCCACCGTCATCATCCGCGGCGAGAGTGGCACGGGAAAGGAACTGGTCGCCAAGGCCATCCACGAACAGAGCAGCCGCCGCGAGCAACCCTTCCTCAGCGTCAACTGCGGCGCCTTGCCCGAAACCCTCATCGAGGCAGAGCTCTTCGGCTACGAAAAGGGCGCCTTCACCGGCGCCACCGCCACCAAGGAAGGCCGCTTCGAGCTCGCCCATCCCGGGACGCTCTTCCTGGACGAAATCGGCAGCCTGAGTCTGTCCCTCCAGACCAAGCTCTTGCGCGTCCTCGAAGAGCGCGCCTTCGTCCGCCTGGGGGGCAAGAAACCTATCCAGGTGGATATCCGGCTCATCACGGCGACCAACGAGAACCTGGAAGATATGGTCGCCCAGGGGAAGTTCCGCGAAGACCTCTACTACCGCATCCACGTCGTACCTATCTACATCCCTCCCCTGCGCGAGCGCACCGAAGACATTCCCCTGCTGGCCGACTACTTCCTCACGCTCCACTGCGTAGCCAACAAGCTGCCTCTCAAGCGCATCGAAGAGCCGGCCATGGGGGCGCTCGAGCGCTACACCTGGAAAGGCAATGTCCGGGAACTCGAGAACACCATCCAGCGGCTGGTGCTGCTAACGGATGGCAACGTCATTACCGTCAAGAACTTGCCCGCCCACATCGCCGGCTTCTCCCGCCATTTTCCCGCCGACAACTTCCGTCTCCCGCCCGGGGGCATGAAGCTCCCTGAGGAAGTCACCCGCTTCGAGCGGCGTTGGCTGGAGGCAGCCCTGGCCCAGGCCAGTGGCGTCAAGGCTGAGGCCGCCCGATTGCTGGGACTGGACAAGGACCGGATGAAGTACCTCTGCCGCAAGTACCGGCTTTAGGGTAATTCTTCCCTCTGGGGGTAAAAAATTCCGCTCCTGTCACCGGTTGCTTCCGACCCAATAGAATGCCCCCTGGACAAACTTCCTGAAAAACAACAACTTACGCCGCCCCACCGGACTGAACCAGTTTGGCGACCAACGTGCCCCTCTGGCACCGAACCCCATCCGGAGGGTCGGGATTCCGGAAAACAGGAGACGAAAGCATGGCAAAGAAAACCGTTCGCAAGCAGAAGGGCCTGCGCAAGAAGGCGGGCAAGAAGATCCGCTCGGCCAAGACCCTGAGTGGGCGCCTGGGCGACATCTCGACGCTCAGCGGGCGCTTCGTCGACTAAGCGCGACCCACCTGTTCACGCCACAGAGCGGCTGCCGGAGGCTTTCTGGCCTCCCGCAGCCGCTTCGTTCTTCCTGCTACCACAGCTTGCTCCGCAGCCACCACCACACCCCCCGAGCCCCCTGCACCCCCAAAGGGAGCCGCCGGCCGTAAATCTTGGCCGTCCCGGTCATCCCCTCCCGCAGGGCTTGGCCGGGATTGGAGAAGTCCAACTCCACCGCAAAATAGTTGTAGAGACTGGCCCCGCGGCGCCCGGGCAGTTCGCCTACACCGGGCGGCAGGTCAACGGCGGCCGCCGGAGAAATCGAGCCCACCTGTCCCGCGAAGCTCGTCCAGGGCTGTGCCCGCACGTTCAGCTCCACCCGGCTCCCCACCCGGATGCGCTCCACGTCCCGGTCGGGCACCAGCACCCGGGCGCGCATCGGCTCGCGCTCCACGACCTCGCAGAACGTCTCGCCTTCGGCCAGGAACCGCCCTATCCGCTCAGCCAGCCGCGGTGTGGTGACGATGCCGCCCACCGACGTCCGCAGCACGAGTCGCGCGAGATGGGCACGGGCCTGCGCCAACTCCAGCCGGAGCTGTTCCCGGCGTTGCCAGTGCTCGCGGAAAGTGCCCGGATCGCCTTCTGCACTCGCCGCTGCCAGCGCGCGTTCCTCCGCCAGGAGCCTCCGTTCCAGAATCTCGGTTCGGACCTCGACTTCCGGGTTCCGCAGGATAGCAACCACCGCCCTCGCTGCCACCCGCTCGCCCTCCTCCACCTTGATCCCCTCTATCCAACCCGGGGTCTCGGCGCGCACGAACGCGCGCGCCCCGGGCTGCAGGACGAAGCCGGTGGAAACCCGGGTTGAGGCCGGAAGCAAGAAAAGTGCCAGAACAACGCCCCCCGTGGCGAACTGAATGCGACGCGAAACTCCCCATCCCCTGGACCACTCTCGCAAGCGAGAGATTCGCTCCCGGAGAAAACCCGCCTGCCCGCTCAGCCGCCGCCGCAGAACCAGCCAGGCAAAGGCAGCCGTCAGCGCCCAGCCCCACAGGCCCAACTGGCTCGTCAGGATGTTCTTGGCGAACAGGATGATCACCGCCAGGATCACGACACTGTAGAGAACCGCTGCGGGGCCGAACACCAGGAAAAGCCGCCGACGACGCCGCCCGACCTCCTCCGGCTCTACGTCCTGGCGGAAAATGTGCTTGTGGACGAGGTTCTTCAGGTACTCGAAAGCGTCTTCGCGCAGGTTGTCCACCTTCGCCCATTGGCAGAGCGCGTAGTAGCCGTCGAACTTCATCAGCGGGTTCAGGTTAATGACCAGGCCGCTGATGGAGGTGATGAGCACTGCCTTGTACGTCCAGTTGTAGAACGCCGTGCCCGGCGTCGCCAGCAGCCAGAAGATGATGGCCACGGCGCAGGCCACCGCCTCGATCCAGATACCCGCAAAGATCGTCCAGAAGCGCTTCGAGTCCTTGTCGAAGAGGTAGATGTCACTGACGTTGGTGAAGAAGGCAGGCATGAAATAGATGAGCATGAAGCCCATCTGCTTCACCTCACCCCCGTAGTGCTTGCAGGTCAGTCCGTGCCCGCACTCGTGAATGAACCCGCCCGCCAGAATCAAGATCCAGACCTGGACGAGGTCGGCAAGGGACTTGTTTTGGAATGTGTAGAGCGCCACCGTGTCCGCCATCAGTTGGTCCCATTCGCTCACAAACACCCACCCCGCCAGCACGAACAGCACCAGCGTGGCCCAGAAAAATCCCGGCGACCACACCCAGCGCAGGTAGGGGTGAATCTTGGTGAAAAAGGCGTCGGGATTGAACGCGGAAAACGAGAGGTAGAAGAGGCTGCTCCGCTCGGCCCGCTCCCGGCGCTCCGAGCGAATCTTTTCCAGCAACGCCAGATTCTTCTCTGTCAGGGTCTTTTCCCAGAGGTCGGGGTCGGCGCCAGAGGCGAAATCTTCCACGTCGGTCAGGGTCGTGTGGGTCTCGGGGTAGCGGCGGCGGAGTTCTTCCCACACCTCGCGGAAGGTGCGCCGGCCGTCAAACAGCGTCAAGGTCTCATACTCGATGTCCTGGAACCGATAGTAGGAATCGGTCTCCGGTATCTTCAGCACGTAACTCACTTCGCCCAGGACCACCTGGCGGCTCACGATCAGGTCGGTGCGGAACTTGGGCCGGCGCAGGCCGGCCGCCAGCAGGCTGGTCAACCGGACGCTGGTCTCGCCGATGTGCATCGCTGTCGCCGTTCAGGACGGGCAGCAGGAAAGGATGTCGGCTTAAGGCTTGCCTGCCTCGGGCTGCCACAGCACGCGCACCGCCATCCCCGGCCGGAGCCCGCGCAGGTCCGGCCCGGCCAGTTGCGCTGTCACCTCGATGGCCGCACTGGCCGGATCCACCACCGGGCTCACCCGCTGCACCCGCGCCGTGTACATTTGCTCGGAATCCGTCAGAAGCATCACGCTTACGGCGTCTCCTGCCCGGGGTCGCGGAGCGGTTTCGGGAATTAGGAACTTCACCAGCAGCGGCCGAAGCTCACTCAGCCGGTAACACTTCTCTTCTTTCGCGATCGCCTGCCCCGGCCGCAGGTAGCGCCGCCCCACCACCCCGGCAAACGGTGCCCGGATGCGCGTCTTTTCCAGTTCCAGCTCGTGTTGCCGCACATTGGCGTCAGCGTAGGTCACAGCCAACCGCAGGCTCTCTAGGTTGAAGCGAGCGGCCTCGATTTCAAACTGGGCTTTCTCGAGGTCGGCATCGCTGATGAGGTTGTGCTGCTTCATCTCCAGCGCGCGTTTGTGGGCAGCGTCCTTGACGCGGACGTCGGCCTCCCCGTAGCTGACCCGCGCCCGCGTGTGCTGGACTTCGGCACGCGCTTTTTCAAGCTCAGCCAGCGGCTCCCGATCATCAAGCCGCGCCAGCACCTCGCCCGCTTCCACGGGCGCGCCCACGTCGTGCAGAATCTCGACCACCACCCCTTCCCGCCGTGCCACCACGTCTACCTCATGCTCCACCGAGAGCACGCTCAGAATCTCCGGTATAGCATCCGTTGCAGAGGTTTCCGCCGGCGGGGCAGCCGGTGGCGCTGCCGCGCTGCTCGGCGCCGGGGCCTCCGCCGGCTTCGAGCTGCACCCCACGTAAAGCAGTGTCAGTAGCACAGGCAACCCGCACCAGGCTGCGAGATTTCGTAGGCAATGCAATGCTCGAAGAAACGATGCACGACGCTCGTTTTCCCTCACGGTAGCCACCCCCAAACCGTCCGCCACAGCCAGCGCGCCGGCGCCCGCAGAATCATGTAGCCCAGCGGGTACCAGCCCACACTGATCTTCCCTCCGCCCACCATCCCCGTCCGCACCACGGCCTCCGGATTCGGGAAGCGTGCCCGCACGATGAAGTAATGGTCGCTGCCGTCCTCCACCACCTGGCTGCTCACCCGCTCGACCTCACCGCTGTAAGTTTCCGTGGGAAAGGCATTGAGCTTCAATTTCGCCTTTACGGGTTTGCCTCTCGCCATGGCGTCGAGCACAAGGTTCAGATCCGTCTCCGGGACAGGCAACTCGGCGGAAAAACTGCCCAGATCGGCCAGCTCGCAAAAGACATCGCCCACGCCAAGGCGCTGGCCAACTTTTTCCTCCACCTTGGGCGTGAGAACCACGCCGGCAGCCCGCGCACGGATACGCGTCCGGTCGAGCTTCTCCGCGTACAGAGCGGCTTCCGCCTGGTGGATTTCCATCCGCAGGCGTGCTTGCGCTCCGCCTCCCAACTCGCCACGGGCGTCCAGCTCCTGGAATTCCCGCCGCGCAATCGCTTCGTTGGCCCGCGCCTGCTCCAACTTGACCGCGTATTCCCCCGGATGCACTTCGGCCAGCAGTTGCCCTGCCTGGACGCGCTCCCCCTCGCGCACGGCCACGCGCTGGATGATGCCCTCGACCTCCGCGCTGATCTGGAGGCGCTGCGCCGGCAGGACGGTGGCTTGGGTCGAGATGCGCAGCGGCAGCCAGATGATGAGCAGGAGCGCTGCCACGGCCCCGACCTGTTGGAAGCGCTTGATCAGGGTCCCGCGCGGCAACGCCTCCAGTTTCGCCATCCGCTCTGTCAACGGCCGCATCACGCTCAGCAACGGCATTTTCTGATAGAGCTGCGCGTTGCGGATGGCCACCGTGGCCTGCCCCGCCAGAATATTCAACACCTCGAGGTGGTTTTCCGTGAGAAAGTCCGCCTCCGGACTCTCCAGTGCCAACACCCCGACCGTCCCCTGCTCATCCCTCAGCGGCACCGCGTAGAAACCTTCGTACTCGCTCGGCTCGAGATACGAAAGCACGCGCGCAGAAGAATCCTCCGGGTCAACCACCCAGCCCGCCTCGCCCTTGTCGGCACTCACTGCGCCGGCCTGCCCCGCCACCCAGGCCAGCAGCTCGCGGAGTTGCTTCATCTCCTCTGTCTTCGGCACTTCCTCCGCACCTGACACGCCGGCCAGCTCGAACTTCTCCCGGTCAAAAATTCCCACCGTGCAGCGGTCAAACGGCAGCACGGTCGAAGCTTCGTTCACCACCGTGGCCAGCACCTTGTCCAGATTCAGCGTGGAGGTGATTCCCTTGCTGATGGTGAGCAGCGCATCCAGCTCGCGCACCTTGCGCTCCGCTTGCAGCAGCTTGGCATTGTTGAGCGCGATGGCAGCCTGCTCGCCGATGCTATTGAGGAAGAACAGGTCGTCCTCGTCGAACCGACCGTCGTCGGCCCGGTTGACAACCTCGAGCACGCCGATCACATGGCTCTCCACCAACAAAGGAACACACAGCAACGAGGTCAGGGCGAAATCCCTCCCCCGTTTCTGCCGCTCGCGCAGAAGCTCGTGGTTCTCGGCCTCCGCAATCAGCAGCGGCTCAGCCCGCTGGGCAACCGTACCGGCAACACCCTCACCCAAATCGAGCGCATCACCTTCGGCCACGGTAGCGTCGTCGCCCTCGAGATACGCACAATAGACTCGCTGGGCCTCTTCTTTCTCTTCTGCTTCTGCTTCTGCTTCTGCTTCTGCTTCTGCTTCTGCTTTCGTCTCCGCTTCTTCTTCGCTCTCTTCCACTTCGGGGGTGGTCACGAGCCAGATGCTGCAGGCTGCCGCGCCCATGATGTCACGGACTTTGCCGGCGACGATGGGGAGCAGGTCGTCGAGCTCGCGCGTGGCGTTGAAGATGCGGCTGAAATCGTAGAGTTGCGTGAGCCGCTCGATCGTGCTGAGCCGCTCGCTCCGTTCTTGCTCCAGCACACTCAAGGAGTCGAGAGCGGCACTTGACATCCGGCAAACCTCCTCCAGCCAGGCCACCTCATCCGCCGTAAACTCGCCTGCCTTCTTGTTCAGAACCTCGACCACGGCCCCTGGCCTGTCCTCTCGCAGCAGCACGCCGTAAGCCGCGCTCCGCACCCGCTCGCGGTCACCTTCGTCCAGGTGCACAAACTTCTGGGGATCGATCTCTTTCGCTCCCAGCCGACGACCCCGCCCCCCTTGCATGACCTGCGGCAGGATTCCGTGCTCCACCATCCCTCCAGCGGGGATGAGGCGAGTGCCCGGCTCAAACCAGCTCGCGCGCAGCGCCAACTTGTTTTCGCCCTCTTCGGCCACGCCCATCCACACCAGTACCGCGCGCACGCCCAAGCGCTCCCCCAACTTTCGCGCCAGGACTCTCAGCAGGGAATCAACGTCGCGGCAGGCGTGAAACGCAGTGGCGAGTTCGTAGAGGGCTGGGAGTTGCTCCATCCCTCCTCACCCCCGGCAATGACGAGTCAGCCCCACGGACAGGCGGGCTCTCCCCAGTGCTTGATTTGCGATGGAAGTTACGATAGCTTGAGCCCGACTTCCAACTGTCCGAAGGCTAACAAACGGGTGTGTGCGTGTCAACGCCGGGGACAGAAACGCACCGCCCGGAGGTCAACCGCGTGAACATTCGCATCCGCACCAAGGGCAATGTCAGCATTCTGGACTTGAACGGCCCGTTGAAGCTGGGCGAGCCGGAGCAGCGCTTTCGCCAGCAGGTGCAGGATTTGCTCGCCAGTGGCGTCCGGAACCTCGCCATCAACCTAGCAGGGGTCCCGGAAATGGACAGCTCCGGCATCGGCGCCCTGGTGCGGACGTTCACAAGCGTGAAACAGCAGGGGGGAAAGTGTCGCTTCTTCGCTGCGCCCAAGCGCGTCCTGCAAACCCTGAGAATGGTACGGCTGGACTCCGTGCTCGAGCTCGTCGAGGATGAAGCGACCGCCCTCGAAGGCTTCTAGCGACACCGGCCTTTCTCCCCGGCAACTTTTTCGGAGGATCGGAAGATGAGACACGCAATCCTGGCAGTTCTCTTCACGATTCTGGCCAGTCTGGCTGCCGCGGCGCAGGCCCCGCCCAAACTCAAGGTCTATATCTCGGCCGACATGGAAGGAATCGGCGGTGTGGTTACCCGCTCGCAGTTGGCCCCGGGTGAGCCCGAATACGAGCGGTTTCGCGAGTTCATGACGGGGGAAGTCAACGCCGCCATCGAGGCGGCGCTGGAAGCAGGCGCAAGCGAAGTCGTCGTCAGCGACTCGCACGGAAATGGGCAAAACCTACTGGTCGAGAAGTTGCATCCCGCAGTCCGGCTCGTACGTTCCTGGCCGCGGCCGTTGGTGATGATGCAAGGAATTGACGAGACCTTCGATGCAGCCATCTTCATCGGCTACCACGCCGCGGAGGGTGTGCCCGAGGCCATCCTGGCGCACACGATGTCAAGCGCACGCTTTCTCTGGATCAAGTTGAATGGAACCTCCGTGCCGGAAGCCGGGGTCAATGCCGCCATTGCCGGCCACTTCGGCGTCCCGGTGGTGCTGATTGCGGGTGACCAGGGCATCATCGCTCAGGCACGCCAATTGCTCGGCGATATCGAGGGCGCCGAGGTGAAGCGCGCCTACGGCGTTACCTCGGCAATGACCCTGCATCCGACGGCGGCGCAGAAGCTGATTCGGGAACGCGTGCGCGCCGCCCTCAGGCGGCTGAAGGACTTCAAGCCCTACCGGCTGACGACACCGGTAACGGTCGAGATCGCCTTCAAGAGCATCGTGGATGCCGAGGTGCTCTCCTTGCTGCCCGGCGTGGAACGCCCCGAGGGCAACGTAGTGCGCTTTCGCGCGCGCGATATGCTGGAGGCCTCCCGCTTCCTCACCGTGGCGATGTTCTACAACGCCCCGCGCTGACTCGCCCGGCCGGCCCGCTTGCCTTCGGCCCCGGCGGCCACTATAGTGAAACTTTCCGGAGGCAACGATGGACTATCACTTTGACCCCCAGCAGGCTCTGGAGGAGCTGAACGAGGAAGCCCTGCTGCCCAATCCAGTCTTCGTGCGCGACATGATCCTGCGCGCCAAGCTGGCTGCCGATGCGGCGCTCGAGCTGAACCGCGAGTTCCAGAACTACCTGGCCCACTTCGGCGAAACCCAGCGGCTGGGGCGCCACCTGCTGACGCGCCTGGTGGAATTCACCGCGCCGGCAACGCACTGACCTCGCCGAGCCATCCCAGCGCCATGGGCGCGCAGCCCAGTCCGGTCACAAACCAGCGGCAAGCCCTCCTGATTGACGCCGACGACACCCTCTGGGAGAACAACCTCTACTTCAAGCAGGCAATTGCGGAATTCGAGCAGTTGCTCACCCCGCTCCTGCTGCCGCGTGAAACCCTCGTGCGCGAGCTCAATCGCGTCGAGGAAAGAAACATCCGCCAGCGCGGCTACGGGGCCCGGCGGTTCGTTGCTTCGCTGGAAGAAACCTACCGGAATCTCGCCGGGCCGAAAACGGATGCGGGCGTAGTGGCCAAAATCCGCCGGCTGATTGACCACGTCCTGTTCCAGGAAACTCATCTCTACCCGGGCGTCCGAGAAACCTTGGCCTACCTCTCGCCCCGCCACCGGCTCCGCCTGCTGACCAAGGGAGACCCGGAAGAGCAGGCGCGCAAGGTAAAACTCTCCCGGCTCCTCCTCTTTTTCGAGGATTTCGACATTCTGCCGGAGAAAGATACCGGCGCCTTTCGCCGGCTGGCGGAGCGGCTGGAGCTGCCGCCGACGAGCACCTGGGTAGTGGGCAATAGTCCGCGCTCGGACATCAATCCGGCACTGGCCGCCGGCCTGAACGCCGTCTACATTCCCTCCCCCCACACCTGGGAGCTTGAGAAGGAAGACATCCGCGCGAGCAGCGGGCGGCTGCTCGTTCTCGAAAGCTTCGCCCGCCTGCGCGATTATTTCTGATGGGGAATCGGATGGCCACCGCAAGAACTGAACCGGCAGTGGATTGGCGGGAGGAATTCTGGGACTTCGAGAACCGCATTTATCTCGACTGCGCCAACCAAGGCCCGATGCCGAAGGTGAGCCTGCGCGCCGTGGAGGCTGCACTCGATTTCAAGAAATATCCCGAGCGCCTGACCCACGAGCATTACTTCGAGTTGCCCGCCCAAACCCGCGCCGCCCTCGCGCAGCTCATCGGAGCCAAACCGTCCGAGATTGCGCTCACCACCGGGGCCTCGGACGGCGTCAACGCCGTCGCCACCGGGCTCAGGTTCAAGCCGGGAGATGAAATCGTGCTCCCGCAGCGCGAGTTCCCGGCCAACTATTTCCCGTGGAAACACCTGGAGCAGCGGGGCGTGCGGGTGCAGGAGGTCGCACCAGCACACGGCGCGTTCGTTACGGCCGACGACCTGGTGGCAGCGCTGGGCGAACGCACGCGACTCGTGGCCGCAAGCTATGTCACCTACGATACGTCGAGTCGGCTGGATGCAGCACGGCTTTGCGCCGAGTGCCGCCGCCGCGGCGTCTCCACCTTCCTCGACGCCAGCCAAGCCGTCGGGTCCCTGCCGGTGGACATCAGGCAGATAGGCTGCGACTTTCTGACCTGCTGTGGCTACAAATGGCTGCTCTCTCCCTATGGGACCGGATTCTTCTTCATTCGCGAGGAGTTGATCAAGGAACTGGAAGTTCACTCCATCCGCTGGATGGCAGTGCAGGGTGCCATCAACTTCAACAAGCTACCCCGCGAAGGCTGGCGTCTGGAACCCGATGCGCGTCGCTGGGACGCGGCTGAGGTTTCAAACTTCATCAATCTCTCGGCCATGAAGGCGTCCGTGGAATTCCTCTTGCGCGTCGGCTTAGAGAACGTCGAGCGGCATGCGGTGGAGTTGTGTGAGCAGTTGATCCGGCACCTGCCGCGCGACCGCTGTGTGCTGAAGAGTCCCGTGGAGAGAGCGCGTCGCGGAGCGTTTGTGGTGGTGGCGGCACGGACGCCCGAGCAAACTCGCGCTCTCTGGCAACGACTGCGCGAGCGGAACATCTTCGTCAGCCTGCGCGAGGACGGCCTGCGCGTGGGACCCAACATCTACAACCGCGAGTGGGAGATCGACCGGCTGGTGGCGCTGTTGACAGAGTAGGCGGAGTTTTTTTCCGGGGGGCAAGGAATGGAGGAGGCGCGGGTCGTCATCGTCGGTGGTGGCGTGGTGGGCTGCGCCGTGGCAGCCCAACTGGCCCAGACCACCCAGGACGTTTTCGTCCTCGAACAAATGCCGCGCGTCGGCCTGGGCGCCAGCTCGCGCAACAGCGGCGTCATTCATTCCGGCATTTATTACCCGCCCGGCTCGCTCAAGGCACGCCACTGCGTCGAAGGCAATCGATTCACCTACGAATTCTGCGCGGCTCACAACGTCCGCCACAAACAGACCGGCAAGTTCGTTGTTGCCACCACGCCCGAGGAGGAGGCACAGCTCCAAACACTGCTGGAGCGCGGTCGGGCAAACGGGGTCGAGGGGCTCGAGTTGATCACCGCAGCCGCACTCCGACAGCACGAGCCGCACGTCGCGGGTTGCGCCGCCCTGCGCGTGCCTTCCTCGGGTTTGGTGGAGAGCGAAGAGCTGGTGAAAGCCTACGCGCGGCTCGCGGTGGGGCACGGAGCCAACATCGTGACGAACAGCCGGCTGGAAGGCGTTGAGGTCAAGGGCGGTCGCGTGCGGATTCAGAGCATCGCCGGCGAGCTGGCAACGCAGGTTTTCGTCAACTGCGCTGGCTTGTTCGCCGACGAGGTGGCGGCGCTCTTTGGCTTCCAGCAGCACCGCATCTACCCCGTGCGCGGCGAATACTGGGAGGCGCCCCAGAGCAAGGCACACCTGGTCAACGGGCTTGTGTATCCGGCCCCGGATCCCAGCGGCCTGAGCCTGGGCGTGCACCTGACCAAGACACTGTGGGGAACGCTGCTGCTGGGGCCCAATGCGCGCTACGTCGCCGACAAGAACGACTACGAGCGCGACCGCGAGCCGGTGGAGAGTTTCTGCGCGCGTGTCCAGAAGCTATTGCCGGAACTCAGGCCGGAAGACCTGCGGCCGGGCTACTCGGGTATCCGGGCGAAGCTCCGCCCGCCGGGCGAAGCCGGCAGCGCCGACTTCGTCCTCACGCGCGACCCACACTTCCCTTCCGTCATCCACTTGATCGGGATCGAGTCGCCGGGATTGACGGCTGCAGCCTCGCTTGCCCGCACGGTGGCGGAGCTGGCGGTCGAGTCTCTCCGCTAGGCGGCACGGGCGGCCGGGAGAATCTTGTCGACGGCGGCGACAAACTTCTCCATCTCCTCCGCTGTACCGATGGAGACGCGCAGGTGCTGCGGGAGTGCGGGAAAGCGGCGGCCGACGGCGATGCCCTGCTCGCGGAATGCCTTGATGACGGGCTCCACGGGTCGTTGGATGTCAATCATCACGAAGTTTGTGTCTGAAGGCAGCACGGAGTAGCTGCGGCGCTTCATCTCGGCGAGCACGTAGTCGCGCGCATCCTTGTTGCGCGCGCGTCCGCGGGGCACCAGGTCAGGGTCTTTCAGGCTGGCGACGGCAGCCACACACGCCATTACGTTCCAGCTTTCGATCACCTGATGGCGGCGCATCTTCGCAATCAGGTCTTGGTGTGCCACCGCATAGCCCAGGCGCAGGCCGGCCATCCCATAAATCTTCGAGAAGGTCCGGGAAACGACCAGGTTCGGGCGCCTGGCCTGCACGAGGTCAAGCAGGCTGGCATAGGCGGGCGATTCGGCAAAGTGGTGGTAGGCTTCGTCCACGAGCACTACGGTATCGGCCGGCGCGCGCTGGAGAAAGCGTCGCAAGGTGGCGTCGCCAGTAATGGTAGCGGTGGGGTTGTTGGGATTGCAGATGTAGACGAGGCCGGGTTTCTTCTGCGCCGCTTCCGCCATCGCCTCCAGCTCGTGGCCATGGGCGGTGTCGAGCGGCACCTTGACTACAGTGCCACCGGCAGCTTCCGTGTAGTGCCCGATGGCTTCGAAGGTCGGGTCGGCCATCACCACTTGCCGCCCCGGGCCCGCAAAGGCCTGCGCGCACACTTTGAGTACTTCGGTGGAGCCGCAGGTGACTTCAATCATGTCGGAGGGGACGCCGTGCTGGTCGGCCAGGGTTTCGTGCAGTTCATAGGCCCAGTAGTCCGGGTAGCGGCAGGCGATGCTGTGCGCATCCACCATCGCCTGGAGCGCGGCCGGGGAAGGCCCGTAGGGATTCTCATTGGAGTTGAGCAGAATGAGATCAGGAGGGTCATTCGGATTGCGCTTTACGGGCAGGAGCCGTCCGCCGAACGCCAGCCGCTCTTCACGCCCGCGCGCGGCCACCGGCACGGCCAGCCCGGCCAGCCCCACTCCCAGCACCTTGGCGAAGTCCCTGCGAGTCAGTTCCAGTCCGCCCATGGCTCACCTCGCTGGCCGCGGTCAGTAGACAACGGCGCCCGCAACCACCATTCTCTTTACGGGAAACTCCAGCAACACTCGCTGCTCGCCTTCCTCCCGGATATTCGGGTGGAGGAACTCGAATTTGAGCGACCTGTCGTCGGGCTCGAGGCGCGGCCGCGGAAACACAAACTGAAAGCTGCGCCCGTCACCTCTTTCGGCATCATAGAAGGACAAGACCAGGCTTCCCTCTGGAGCGAGGAGAAACACCGTATTCTTGAGCGTCTCCGCGGTCTGCGTTTGCCAGTAGCGCGCCAGATCCTGGTCGTAGGCGGCAACATTCGAGCCGTAGGTGACGGAGATTACAATCGTATCGGGAAAGAGCGCCGTCAGAAATCGTTCCGCCTCGGCATCAAACTTCAGTCGTTCCTCGGGCGACATCGCGTCGTACTTGCGAGCGAGCTGGGTCAGCCGGACGAGCGCCTGGCGAATGGGCAGGGCCGAAAGGATGCGCGCGTTGTAGCTGATTTCTGGATTGGGTTCCCGCACCCGCTCAATTGAAGCTGTCTGCCCCGGCTCGATCAGCTCGACCACGGGCCTCGCCCACGTGTACTTCCGGGTCCACGGAGAATCCTGCAAGAGCTTGCGGCACTCCTTTTCTGTCCATAGCCGATAGTCTTTCCGCTCCCAGAATTCCTCCGCAGCGATCAGGGTCTGAGGCAGCAGCAGAAAGAGGAGAAGAATCCAGCGGTTCATGAGTTGCGCGGAACGACCCTTAGTAGACGAGTACACCCTGCAACAGCATCTTTTTCACCGGGAATTCCAGCAGGATACGCTGGTTGCCCTGCCCCCGCACGCCCGGATGCTCGAAGTCCAGCTTGAGGTTTTTGTCGGTGGCCTCAACCACCGGCTGCTCTTCATAGACCCGCGGAAAGACGAACTGGAAGGCCCGGCCTGCCTCCGCCACAGCATAACGCAGCATGGGAATCTTCTGTCCCTTGCCGCCAATCAGGAAGACGAAGTTCTTGAGGGTATCGGTGGTCTGTTTTTGCCAGTAGAACGCCAACTCGCGGTCGTCCCCCTGGACGGTGGTGGTGTAGCCGACGTAAACAACCACCGTGTCGGCGAAAGACACAGAGAGAAACTTTTCCGCCTCGGTGTCAAACGCCTGCTTCTGCTGCGGCGACATCTGGTCATAGCTTTGTCTTATCTGGTGGAGACGCACCAGGGCCTGGCGGACAGGAAGTGCGGAACGGAGCTGGGCACGGTATTCGATCCGCGGGTTACCCTGGCGCTCGCGTTGCGTTGGGTCGCCCGCATCCGGTTGACTCATGGGATCCGTAGGACCGATCTGAAGCGGCGTGATATAAACCTCGCTCAAGACACGCCCCCGGGCCCACGGCGAATCTTCCAGCAGCTTGCGACACTCCTTCTCTGACCATCGCTGATAATCTTTCTCGACCCAAAAGTCACCCGCCCAAACGGCCACAGCAGCCGCCAGGACGATGCCCACAACCATTACTCTTGCTCTCATGATTCCTTCCCGTTCTCTATGACTTTCCTGGTTCCCCGGAACCATTCCCACTGCTGGCACTCTAGCACAAAACCAGCTTCAGCGGAGACTCGGAGCGAGAAAGACGCTGTTCAGAAACAGGCGTGTCAGGCGCGGCCAGAGGAGGCGGAAGTTGGGGTCATCGGCAAAGAGGATGACGTGGCCACGGCCGCGGTTCTCATCCATCAGATAGGCCGTCCTGGCGATGCGTTTCAGTGTGCTGTCCCAGACGAAGCCGCTCACGCGCGCGTTCTCCTTGGCATAGGTCGCAACGTTGGTGCCTTCCGTGCTGAGGGTGAAGACGAAGTCTGAGTTATGCAGGACGACCTGCTGGGGCTCGGAGCCGAAGCTGAGGAAGTGTGCGGGGTTGAGTTCGACACGGAGCATCGCGCCCGGGGTTTCCAGGATTTCCTCCTCGCGCTGCGCCTGCTGGCCGGAGCCGGCAGGCGGCAGCGGTTCGCGGCCCAGCAGGCGCGAGGAAGTCCACTCGACGTCCTTGCGGGTCGCCAGTGCCGCACCGCCTTTGAGCCCGATGAATACACCCCCGGCTTCGATCCAGGTCTTCAGGCGGCCGATGCCAGCAGGACCGAGATAGTCCTGGTAGGCGGCGTCGTTGCCATCGGGGAAGACGATGACGTCGTACTTGCTAAGGTCAAAGAAGCGGAGGCGGTCAACGCGCAGGGGGGTAAAGGGATAGTCGAGGATCTGCTCGAAGAGAAACCACAGGTTGCCGTAGCTGCGCCCGCTGGTGGGCGGATAGAGGGCAATGGCGACGCGGGGAGCTTTCAGGTCAACGATGCGGGGCGAGCCGAGCGTGATGCCGCTGTCCGTCGAAGCAGAATCCGCCGCCCAGAGGCGCACACCGAGTTCGGCGGCGAGCGCACGCACGCGCTCGTGCAGCGTTTCCGGGTTGCGCTCGACGCGCAGAAGAATGGTTCCCGGCGGGAAGGAGTTCTTCTCCATGGTGAATTCCGCGCGGGCGACGGCCAGCTTGAAGCCCTCGCGCAGGAGCCGCGCGGTGAGGGTCAGGGTAGCGTTGGATTCCGGGGCGAAGAGATAGGCGTAGCGCGCGGGAGCTGTGTCCACCACCTTGCGGGGCTCGGGCGGGCCGGTAACCAGCGCGAGAGACGTCGCACGGTCTTCCGTCCAGTAGGCCTCGACCCCGTAGCTGAGCGGGAGCGACCAAGCGGTGACGTCGTAGAAACCATCGCGCTCGCGCCCCGCGCGTGGGCCCAGGCGCTTGTTGCGCTCCACCTTCTCTCGTTCCGCAGCCAGGAAGTCCTCGCTCAATTTGGCCTCGGGTTCGAGCAGGGCGGTGAGCAGGCGTTTCTGCGGCTGGTTGGCGGGGATCACGTAGCTACCGGCAGGAAACTGCCGGCTGCCGACCGCATCGCCAAAGTAGCTATGGGTGCGAGGAGAAGTGAAGGGCGCCGTGGCCCGATGGACTTCAATGCGGTGCTGCCGCAGAAGCTCAACCAGCGCCGCGACGCGGGACGAATCGGAGCCTTCCAGCAAGACGTATTGCTTGGCCGGGCCGCGCTCGCCCTCCTCCATCGCCGACTTGCGGAAGCCGTAGAAGTCTTCGAGCAGCCTATCCTTGCCTTCTGCCGTCGCTGCCAGCGTCGCCATACTCCCGCTGAAGTGCTTGGCGATGGCGCCGGCAAGTGTCGAACGGGTGCCGTCGGAGCGCTCGAGCTGGAGTCCCTGGCCCCCGCCGCCGTCGGTCTCAAACGTCATTCCAATGGCGCCGTTCAGTGCCGGATAGCTGTCGAAGTAGCCGGGATAGAAGAGATCAAAGATTTCCCGGTTCATGAAGCTCCAACCGTAGCGGGAGAACTCGGCGGCAATGGCGCGGCCGAAAACAGCTTCCCAGCGACGGGAGCTGGCGGGGAAGTTCTGGTTCACCGGCAATGCCACCGGCGGGAAAAAAAAGATGGGCGGGTTGCCGTGGTGGTCGATAAAGACCTGAGGATTCCAGTGGTGAATCTGGCGGACGATGGCCTGGGTTTCGCGTTGACTCAAGGCGATAGCGTCGCGGTTGAGGTCGATGTGGTAGTGGTTGTCGTTGGTGTCCATCAGCCAGTCGCCCATGTGTTCGGCGGCATTGGGGTCGGGATTGCCCTCGCGGCCGTGGACGATGGCGCTGTACCAGGCGACGAAGCGGTCATGTGATTCGGGGTTGTGGGCGGGGTTCACGATGGTGAGAACATGCTCGCGAATGCGCCGCGTGCTCTCGTCCTCACCGGCGGCAAGCTGATACGCCACCTGGAGCGCGGCTTCAAAGGCCGCCGACTCATTCCCGTCATTGGCAAAGTTCAGCCACACCGTGGCCGGAGTGGAGGCGATGAGGCGCCGGAGCTCGCTCTCGCTCGGAAGCTGGCGCGGGTCGGCCAGACGTGCCGTAGCGGCGCGGATTTCTTCCAGGCGGGCAAGGTTTTCCTCCGAACTGACCAACACGAGCCAGAGCTTGCGGCCTTCATAGGATTCGCCGTACCGCATCACGCGCACGCGGGGCGTGGCTTTGCTCAGCGCTTCGATGTAGTCCTCCATCTGGTAGTGGTAGCTGTGGCGGCTGCCGAGGGCGTAGCCGAGGATTTTTTCCGGCCGCGGAATGTCCTCCCGGTAGGGGCCAGGGGCGAAAAAATCGAACCGCTCGGGCGTCTGGGCGACTTCGCTGGCCGCGGCAACAGCGGTGCAGAGCAGTAAGAACAGAAGACAACGTTTCATGGTTCCCTCCTGACCACGTCGGACTCGGCTCCCCCTTGCGGGCAGTCCTTGTTGTGACTTCATCCTCGTACTAGAATGCGACCTTCCCATGGCCAAACCGAAACCCCGCCGGCGGCCCCGAATGAACACCGGGCAACTCGAACTGGCACGAGCCGTGCAGCAGAGCCTGTTGCCCAGCCCGCTGGAACGAGAGGTGCGGTTCGAGCTGGTGGCGCGCTTTGCTCCGGCCCAAGGCGTCGCGGGAGATTTCTACGACTACTTTCCGCTCGGCCCGGATGCGGTTGCCTTCTATCTGGGCGACGTGCAGGGGAAAGGGCTGGAGGGAGCGATGTATGCGGCGCTGGTGAGTGGCATCATGCGCGGCCTCCAAAAGAGCGGAACCCCGCCCGCTCACCTGTTGACGTTTCTCAATCAACGCCTCTGCCTCCGGCCCATCCCGAACAAGTTCTGTACACTCTCCTATGTCGTCTTCGACGTTGCGGGCAGACGCCTGTCCTATGCGAACGCCGGCCTCCCTTTCCCTCTGCTGCTGCGCCAGGGACGCGCGACTCGCGTCGAGTTGCCTGGCTATCCGCTGGGACTCTTCGAGAACGCCACCTACGAGCAGCAGGAAATCTCGCTCGATCCGGGGGACTCCGTGCTGTTCTTCACCGACGGACTCACCGATTCGCTCGAGAACCAGCGCGAGCGCGACGGCGAACTGGTTGTGCGGCGGTTGCTCGAAAGCAATGCGTCCGACTCCGCCGAACAGCTCGCCGAGCGCCTCCTGAATCGTCTGCCGCTTGCCGGAAGCAAACACACGCCCCACCTCGCCGACGACGCCACCTTTCTCCTGCTGAGAACTCCGTAGCGGCTCCACGGGCCCGCGCTCAGTACACCAACGCCACCGCGCGCAGCAGCCCGCCATCGGAGTCTTTCACTTTCAGCGGGAATCCGACCAGAACGATCTTCTCTTCCCCGACGAGCGTCTCCAGGTTGGTCAGGCCTTCGATATTGGGTATCTCGCGCAGAAGGAATGCCAGATGTTCCGGCACCACATCGGCGGGGCTTTTCCCTGTGCGGAGTAGGTCGGGGTAGCGGCGGAGGCTGCCCAGGCTGGGCATGTCGGAAGCAAGAGCCTTGATGGGCAACTGCGCCAGCCACTCGGCCGCTTCCCCGGAAAGGTAGGGATAGCTCGCCCAGTCGCTGTCGGAGGTGGGCGGCTGGTAGCCGGTGTAAAGAATCACAACGTCGCCGGCCTGGATTCCCTTCCCCTGCAAATCTTCGACGGTGATGGCTTCATCGCGCGGCTTGGTGCGGAAATCCAGCAGCCGCGCGCGGCCAATGAATCTGTCCAGCGGGTAGTTATCGGCTGTCAGACCCGCCTTCACCAGATGACTGGCCGGATCCAGATGCGTGCCCACGTGGTTATACAACTCGTAAGCCGTCATCGACACATAGAGATTGGGCTCGTCCGTAACCATCCGGCGGAAGGAAGTCTTCCCAGGCATCTGCAGAAACTGAACGGCGCGAACGCCCAGCAACCGGATGGGGGCGTCTTCAGTCAAGGTGGCCGAGAGGTCCACAATGCGTTTGGCGAGGACAAACTCGCCCGCCGGGGGCGTGACTCGCCACCGATGATACGCATACCCGACCGCCCCACCCACGGCCAGGAGGAGGACGGAAACGACCCAGCGCCTCATGGTTCACTCCTGTGCAGAAATGAAGGACGAACAACAGACAACGACCGACAACACTGTGTCTCGAACAACGAGCAGAACGACATCCTAGAAGCCGCACCGAGCAAAGTCAACGCTCGCTCCCACTAGTCCAACACAATCTCAGCGATCTTACGGGCAAGCTCGCCGCGGCGCTCCACGCCTTCGAGGTTCGCCATCAAGGCCACAGCGAAGCGCTGCTCCGGAAGAACGTAGAGCAAGGTACTCACCCGCTGCTGGGCGCCGCTGTGCGCCACTTCCTTGCGGCCGTCGGTGAGCTGCACCTGCCAGCCGAGCCCGTAGGAGGTTTGTTGGCCGTCGCGGGTCTTCTGCGCCGTCCACATGGCCTCGCGGGTCTCGGCGCTGACCAGACTCCCCTTCTGGAGGGCGAGGGCAAACCGCACCAGGTCTTCAACCGTCCCCACCAGTCCGCCCCCGGGCACTTTGTTGCTCGTGTCGGCCAGGGCGGAGTTGCGTAGCTCGCCGCTGTCGTTCTTGCGGTAGCCCTGCGCGCGGTCGGGAATGATGTCAGCGACGCTGTCGGGACGCGTCCGCTCCATCCCGGCCGGGCGGAAGATGTTGTCCCGCAGGTAGTCGGCAAAGTGCATGTTCGAAGCGCCCTCGACCACACAGCCGAGCACGTTGTAGCCGTAGGTGGTATACGAGAAACGCGTGCTAGGCTCGAACAGCAGCGAGTCGTCCTTGAAGATGTCGAGCGCGTCAACGATGCTGGCGTAGGGGCGCGTGCTATTGAACTCGGCCTCGCTCCGGTAGTGGCGGATGCCGGACTGGTGCGCCAGCAGGTGGCGGCTGGTGAGGGGCCAGGGCTTGGCGGGAAAGGCCGAACAGTAGCGCTGGATGGGCGCATCGAGATCCAGCGTGCCCCTTTCGGCCAGTTGCAGGACCGCCACCGCCGTAATCGGTTTCGAGATTGAGCCGAGGCGATACACGGTGGTCGCCTTCGCCGGCACCTGGTTTTCGATGTCGGCGAACCCAAAGCCTTCCGACCAGCGCAGTTCGTTCTCCAGCACGACAGCGACCGAGAGGCCCGGAATTCGTTGCCGCTCCATCTCCGCGCGGATCAGGGCTTCGATGCGCTCGATTTTTTCCGGTGCCAGGCTCCCCGGTGTCTGCGCGGCCAGCAGCAGAGCGGGAACGAAAACCAGCGCCCAAGCAAGGCGGAAGCGAACGGCCCGGTCCATTTGCTTAGCGCGGGTCATCGGTGGCCTCTCCGACGATGGCTTCGGCTTCGATTTCGACGAGCATCTGCGGTGAGATCAGGCGGCGGACTTCGACCATCGAGGTCGCGGGACGAATCGCGCCGAAGAATTCGCCGTGGGCGCGGCCGACCTTTTCCCAGTCCTGGATGTTGGTGACGTAGATGCGCGTGCGAACGACGTCGGCCAGCGTTGCTCCGGCCGCCGTTAGCGCCGCCTCGATGTTGCGCAGCGTCTGGACAGCCTGGGCGTAAACATCATCGCCGCCGATAATCTTGCCCGTCGCGTCGGTAGCGGTCGTGCCGGAAACGTGCACGACCCTACCGACCCGTACGGCGCGCGAGTAGCCGACAAGGGGTTCCCAGGGTGTCCCGGTGGAAATGTTGCGGCGCGCCATCCGACGTTGCCTCTTGTGTCCCCCTGGCGCAGGTCAGTCCGTGGCGATGGGATAGCCGGCGGCGCACCAAGCGCGCCAACTGCCCCAGACCGAGATGACGTTCTTGTAACCCATCCTCTGGAGGTTCTCGGCAGCCAGGGCAGAGCGGTAGCCACCGCCACAGTAGAGAATGATTTCGGCGTTGGTATCCGGGATGAGGGCTTCGACGTCGCGCTCAAGAATACCCTTACAGAGATGGCGGGCGCCCGGGATGTGGCCGCGCGCCCATTCCTCGTGCTCGCGCACATCGAGCAGGTGGAAGTTGCCACGGGCGTCGAGCTTCTGCTTCAGTTCCTCGACGCCGATTTCCGGGACGCGCTGGCGCGCCGCCTCAACCAGGGCGAGAAAGCGCGGGCTGTGGTACTTGTCCATCGGGATTTCCTTCTCCTCAAGCCCGAATGCACGAGAGCGCTCAGCCGGCTGAGAGGCCTTCGAGCCGCTCCCCGCTGATGCGGGAGTTCCGGGCGATGTCAAAGAGAATGTATATCATCTGCGCTTGCGCGCGGAGCAGGAAATAGCCGAACCAGCCGGCCAGGAGCAAGATCAAAGTCACCGCGAGCTTGGCCGGGCCTGGCAGGTCAGCAAGTGACACGACGACGGCGGCTCCCAGGATGCCGAGCCCGAGCGAGGCATAGCCGGTGAGCCCCTGAAGCCGGGCCAGGGCCCGTAGGGTGGCATAGTCGTCGCGTTCGGTGCGGCGTCGTTCGTACTCTGACATTTCGTTTGTCCCCCTCGACAAGCTGCTGAGCCGCGAACAGAGCGGTCAGCGGATCGCGTCTCTCTTGAACCGCGCTTTGAGCTTGGTCCCGTTGCGTCCGGTGAAAGTGAACTCCGCCCAGTCGTCACGCGCCGTGAGCAGCGGGACTTCTTTTGTCCGGCGCGGAAAGTAGAAGTGCACCGCCGCACTTGCGCCGACGCCCGAGCGGACGGCGTGGGCCGACTTTGCGGTTCGGCCGTGCGAGCTTTTCAGTTCAGCGCGCGCCATGAGTTCAGCGGGCAGAAAACGGTTGAGGAGATCGTAGCTCGCCGGTTGCGGAGGTTCTATCGTTTTCACGGTCACGACGTAGTGATCGGAGTCGAGCCCGGGATCTTCGGGCGGGCGGGAAAGAAAGGAGGCCAGAGCGTTCTCGCTCAGCTCTTCCAAGCGAGCAAAGGCGCGCCGGACCGGTTCTGCCGATTCCCAGCGCACCAGGTAGGTGGCGGGCAGCATCAAGGGGACGGTGTTGCTGTCAGCCGCCCGCCGACGGCCCACCAAGTAGGGATGCTGGGTGAGGCGGCCGGTAAGAATCTGGACAGATATCTCCAGGGCCCAGGGCGACTTCCGCAGCAAGTCACTGGCTTGTTCGAGTGTCGAGCCGTCACCGGAAAACCGATTATGCTGCGTACGAGACGCGGCGGGCATAAGCACGGAGAGAGCCAGCAGGACCGCCAGAAAAGGTCTGCGGGACATCGAACCCCGCTCACTCCAGGTCGCGCCAGTTGGGCCCGACCGAAAGATTCACCACCAGGGGTACGCGCAAAGGATACACCCGTTCGAGAGCGGGCTGAATCACTTCCTTCGCCGCCGACAACTCCTCTGCCGGGACTTCAAAGAGGAGCTCGTCGTGGACTTGCAAGAGCATCCGCGTGCGCAGCCCGTCCTGGCGCAGGAGCGCATCCACCGCAATCATGGCGAGTTTCATCAGATCCGCGGCCGTGCCTTGCAGCGGCGAGTTCAGTGCCGTGCGCTCGGCATAGTTGCGCTGGTTGGTATTGCGGGCGTTGATTTCGGGAATGGGGCGGCGGCGGCCGAAGAGCGTGCGGGTGGTGCCGGCCTGGCGGACTTCACTGAGCAGGCGCTCGCGGAAGCTGCGGACGCCGGCGTAGCGCTGGAAGTAGGCATCAATCAGCTTCTGCGCCTCGGCTGGCTCGATACCCAGGCGCGTGCCGAGCCCGTAGGCGGTGAGACCGTAGGTGATGCCAAAGTTGATCATCTTGGCAATGCGGCGGTGTTCGCCCGTTTGCAGCAGCGGCGGCACGCCCAACACTTCCTGAGCGGTGCGGGCGTGGATGTCATCGCCGCGGCTGAAGGCATCGAGCAGGACGGGGTCTTCGGAAAAATGAGCCAGTACACGCAGCTCGATTTGCGAGTAGTCGGCCGACAGCAGCGCCCAGCCGGGCGCGGCGACAAAGGCGGCGCGAATCTTGTTGCCGAGTTCCGTGCGGATAGGAATGTTCTGGAGATTGGGTTCGGCGGAGGAAAGGCGGCCGGTGGCGGTGCCGGCCTGGTTGAAGCTGGTGTGGAGGCGGCGGGTGCGCGGGTGAATCATCGCCGGCAGAACGTCACTGTAGGTGGACTTGAGCTTCGAGAGCTCGCGGTACTCGAGCACGCGGGCGGGGAGTTCGTGCAGGGTGGCGAGTTCTTCCAGGACATCGGCAGCGGTGGAGGCCACTTTCCCACGCCCGTACTTGCGCGGCATGGGGAGGTTGAGCTTCTCGAAAAGGATTTCGCTGAGTTGTTTAGGGGAGTTCAGGTTGAATTCGACGCCGGCCAGATCGAAGATGCGCCGGGCCAGACGGGCAATTTCATCTTCAAAGGCGGCGGACATCTCCTGCAGGGCGCCTGTATCCACCGCGATCCCGTCGCGCTCCATCCGGGCCAGCACGGGGACAAGCGGGCGCTCAATCTGCTCATAGACGCTGACCAGTTCCTGCGCTTCGACTTCGGGGCGCAACTGGGCCACCAGCCGGCCCACTAGGTCAGCTCTTTCCGCTACTGCGCCGCCCGGCAGAAGATTGAGGTGGCGCGCCGCGGTATCCGCCAGGGTGTGCTTGGCAGTGGTCGGCAGGAGTAGATAGGAGTAGAGGAGCGAGTCGTGGACGACTCCGGCCAGCGTGATCCCCTCCGTGGCCAGAGCCAGAAAAGCCGTCTTGGCGTCATGAACGCTCTTGGGCGCAGCCGCGTCTTCAAGAAAGCCACGCGTGGCGGCGAGCATGGCGGCGCGGTTGTCGTTCAGCCAGATGGAAACGGCCTGACCGGGCGCGGGTGAAAAGCCCAGGGCCAGCGGGCGAAGGTCGAGCGGGGGATTGCCTTCGGTTTCGAGCCAGAAAGTCAGCGGCCGCCCAGCCCGCTGCGCAAGAAACTCTTTGAGTTCCTCAGGGGTCTTGAGCTCGCGATACTCGACACGCCCGGGTGCAACCTCTACAGGCACAGCGCCTTCCGCCAGGAACTCCTTGACCAGGGTGGTGAAGCCGAGTTCGGAGAAGAGCTGGGCCAGCGCCTGGCGATCGGGCTCGGAGCGGCGGAGTTGCTCGAGGTCGAGTGCGATGGGGACGTCGGTGTGGAGGGTGGCGAGCTTCTTGGAAAGCAGGATAGGGTCACGCTGGTCACGGAGAGCTTCGCGGTAGTTCTTCTGTTTGACCGATTCGTAATTCTCGAGCGCGGCTTCGACCGAGCCGAATTGAAGAATCAAACTGCGGGCGCCCTTCTCGCCGATGCCTTTCGCGCCGGGAATGTTGTCAATGGCATCACCCATCAGGGCGACTACATCGACAACTTTTTCCGGTGGGACACCGAAGTACTCCTCAACCTGGGGAGGGTCGAAGAACTTCTCGCGCGTGGGACTGAACACGCGCACGCCGGGCTTGTCCCCCGACGGCGGGCGGACAAGCTGGAGCATATCTTTGTCGGAGGAAACGATCACCGTCTCAATGCCCTCTTCGGGTGCCTGGCGGGCCAGCGTGCCGATGAGGTCGTCGGCCTCGTAGCCTTCGTATTCAAGGATGGGCAGGCGCAGGCCGTCGCAAAGACGCCGGATGTGGGGAAGCTGGACGCCGAGGTCGTCGGGCATGGGCGGCCGCTGGGCTTTGTATTCCTGAAACAGGGCGTCGCGGAAGGTGGGGCCGCGCCAGTCGAAGACAGCGGCGATGTAGTCTGGGGTGTGCTCGCGGAGGAGCTTGCGGAGCATATTGACGAAGAGGTAGGTGGCCTGGGTGGGGACGCCCTGGGGAGAGGTGAGCCGCTGCTCCATGGGCACGTGGTAGGCGCGGAAGATGTAGCTCATGGCGTCAATGAGGTAGAGACGGGGATGCGAAGATGACGGCGCGGAGGACATGGCAAGAGAGGCAGTATAGCCCAGAGACGGCGGGCAGAAGAGGTTTCAGGGCTTCTTTTCTGGCTTCTTGTCCTTCGTCGTGGTGGAAAGCGGATAGAGTGATTTGATGCGTTGCACAATCTGTTTGGCGATGCCCGGGGCGGCGCGGACGCCGTCCCACGCGATCAGCTTTCCCGCGCCGAGAACGACGCCGGTCCGCTGATGAATGAGACGATAGGTGAAATCAAATGTCAGCTCCTTGCGGTCGAGGACAATCAGCAGATCCGCATCGCCCGGTTCGGTGATGATGACGAAGCCGTACTTCTGGAATTCGCGGTTCTCAAGAAGCTTTTTCTCCAAGGGCTCGGGCGGGAACCAGTTGTTTCCCTGGATGAACATCGTGCGGGAGGCGCGCAGCAACTCCGACGGCTCCGATGGCGGAGTCTCCTGGGGAGCGGCCCGAGCGACGCTGTTGCACAGAACGACGCACAGACCCACGCAGATCACCGGCCGACGGGGAAAGGAACGAAGCAGCGGCATCGGGCCTTCCTTCCAGACTGGGGTCTAGACGATGCGACGCATTCTAGCAGATGAGAGCCGCAAAGTTGAAGAGTCGCAGGGGACAGAAAAAAGCAGTTTCCTCGTCCCGTATGCTTTCGTGACTCGGAATGACAAGCGGAGGTCAGGGCTGGCGGGCAGGTTGGGCGGAGGGTTCGGGGGCGAAGCGGAGGACGCGGCGGGGCTGGCCGTAGCGGGCCTGGCGGGCATAGGCGAGGAAGTTTTCAATCTGGGCGGTGGCGTCGCGGTAGCCTTGGAGGATGGCGGGGCCGGTGGTTTCGCCGCCGAAATCGAGCACGGTGCCGCCCAGGGACTTCAGCGGGCGGACGGTGAAGGCCTTCACGTAGCGATAGCGCCTCGTACCCAGGTCAATTTCGACTTCTTCCGGGCGGACACCCAATTCAGCGGCGGCGCGCTTGCAGACATCATTGATGTTGTTCAAGATTTTGAGGTCGGTAAGCAGGTTCTGGAGCATGAGGATGTCGAGCGCGCGTAGGCCGACATCAATGAAGGTGCGAACCTCGGCGTGGATGCCTTCCGGCGGGTCATTCATCACCAGGAAAAGCACGTCGGCGCCCAGGCGGATGGCAGGCCGGATGGGCTGGTTGGCCACCATGCCACCGTCGGACAGCAGACGACCGTCCAGGGTGATGGGTTCGTAGGCGATGGGCAGGGCGGAAGAGGCGATGATGGCGCGGATGATTTCGCCGGTGTTGAAGACTTCCTGGGCGACGAAGTGCGGGTCGGCCCCGGGGTCGCGGGCGAGGATGTCGGGCGGCGTGTTGGAATAGAAGCGCGCGGTGCCTTTCTGCAGGTCGGTGACGGTGAAGAGGACGCGGATGGGAGAGGCGTCGAGCCGCTCAGCCGACATGCGCTGGCGCACCAAGCGTCCACGCTCGTAGTTGGCAAACAACCCGGGCCGCAGCGGCAGACGGAGTAACTTGTGCAGCGAGAAGCTCAGGCGGGCGCGGAACAACAGCCGCAGGAGCACCACCAGGACGATGGCCAGAGCGAGCAGCACCGCGCCCTGGGGGTCATAACGGATGAAGTCAGCCAGCAGGTGGGGAAGGTCGAGCGAGTGCGCGATGAGCAGAACAAAACCCCAGACGATGAGGTTGGCGACGAGCGAGACGAGTGTCTTGCGGCGGTCGGCCTTCCAAGAGGTGCGGTGGAAGAGGTTGCGGAGGACGTAGCCCAGGTAGGGGAGGCGATCGTAGAGCAGCATCACCGCCAGTCCAGCTAGGCCCAGGGCCAGAAAAGTGAGCGCGGGGTTGCGGAGGTCAACGCGGAAGCCGCCATGGAGCAGCAGGTGGTGAATCAGGTTGCCGAAGCCGGCGGTGGCGGCGATGAGGCCGACGAGCATCCAGGCATAGCGCGTCCATTCGATGCCGACTTGGGGTGGGGTGAGGTCGGACCAGGCCTGGAGCAACGATTCGGCATTGCCCACCTGCGTGTCGGAGTGGGCGGCAAAACTGGCCGCGTTGATGCTCCCCACAGAAGTGGCGGTGATGATGTGGGTGGGCAGACGCGCATCCTGAAAGGCGAGCAGCACACCGATTTGATACGCACCGCGCGCGCCGCCACCGGAGAGCACCGCTGCAATGCGGCCGCGGAAGGAGTCCCAAACGGCCTGCGCGCCCAGCTCGGCGACGCGGACGCGAAAGGCCTGGCGGGCCTGGTCAAGTTGAGCCTTAGTGTCAGCGGGCTCCACAGGTGAAGGAATCTTGGATGGGAGCGCGAGGGAAGTCAACGGGAGAGAAGAAGAGCGGCGCGAGCAGATTGCAGGGTGAAGACCGAATAGTCAGGCGGTCAGGTGCCCGAGGACGTTCGACACAAAGTGCCTTGCCGTGGTTGGGGCAGTTCCTAGAGAAGAGGGAAAGTGGTGACAGGGAGGCGCAGTTTGGGCTGCAAACTGTATCTTTTCAGACACACCTGGGGCGGGCTCAAGCGTGCGGATTCTCTGCTAACGTATTGGATAATAGTAACTTGAAACATCTGTGCAGAACTGGCATTCTCCCTGCTGGTACAGAACCGACCGGAAAACGATCTGCCTCTGCCTGGTGGCAGGAGGCCAAAAGAAGCGAGAGCGCCTTGAGCTACGAACACACCATCGCCCAACCTGTCGAGGCCGAAGGGATCGGGCTGCATACGGGCGTGCGGACGCGGCTGCAGCTGCAGCCGGCGCCGGCCGGCACAGGGATCGTGTTCCGCCGCACAGACCTGGAAGACTTCCAGGTCGAGGCGCGAGCGGCCAACATTGCGCGCGTCAGCTACGCCACCAGCCTGATGAAGAAGGGGGTGCTGATTTCAACCACCGAGCATCTGCTCGCCGCCCTCTACGGCTTTGACATCGACAACGTGGCGGTGCAGCTCGACAACCTGGAGCTTCCGATCCTGGATGGCAGCGCGAGGCCCTATGCCGAGCTCGTGCAAGCAGCCGGACGAAAACGGCAGCGGCGCCGGCGGCGGTATCTGCAGGTGGTCGAGCCGGTGGAAGTCATCGAAGGAGACGCAGGCGACCCGAGCGCGCGGCGCATCGGCATCTATCCGGCCAAGCAGATCCAACAGTTGACGGTGGACTACGAGATTGATTTCGCCCATCCCCTCATCGGGCGGCAAAGAATCTCCTTTACGCTGAATCCCAAAAGTTTCCTGGAGCTGCTCAGCGGCGCCCGAACCTTCTGTTTCTACGAAGAAGTTGACCAGTTGCGCGAAATGGGTCTGATTCGGGGAGGCTCGCTGGACTGCGCGTTAGTGCTCCAGGCCAACGGCGTCATGAATCCCAACGGATTGCGCTACCCCGACGAGTTCTGCCGGCACAAGGCGCTGGACCTGATTGGCGACCTGGCGCTCGTGGGGCGCCGGGTCGTCGGCCATATCGTGGCGCAGCGCGCCGGCCACGCCTTGCACACCGAGCTGGTGCTGCGTCTGTTGCGGACGCATTCAGCCTGGCGTGAGGTTCGGGCCGATCAACTCCTGCCCGAGGCCGCGACGGTGGCGACTTCTATCGGGGCATCCCCAGGAACGCGGCCAGCATCTCGATAACCAGGCCGAGGCGCGGTAACACCTGCGGGTGAGCGTATGCAGGCTTCACTCGGATTTCGCGGGTTGGTTGCTCTGCTCCTGCTGTGTGCCGTTGAGGCACCGGCGCAGACGCCGGCGCCGGCCGCCACGACCCCCGCCCCCTCCTCCTCCGATACGCTGTCCGTCCCCGTGGGCGCGACCCTTTCCCTCACTCTGCTCGACCCGCTCGACACGCGCTCGAACCGCGCCGGTGACCACGCCACCTTCAGCGTGCGGGAAGAGCTTTGGGTGGGCGGAGAGCTGGCGGTGCCCCGCGGTAGCTCGGTACGGGCAACGCTGGTGCGCGTGAAGCGGCCGGGGCGAATCGCGGGGCGCGCGGAAATCCGTCTGCAGTTCGATGAACTTTTGCTGTCCGATGGCACAGCGCTGCCGCTCGACGCTGACCTATTGCGGGCGGGCTACCACGAGATTCGCCGCGGCAGCGAAGGCAAAGTGCGCGGCGAAGGCGGCAAAGCACGCGACGCCGCAGCCGTCGCGCACGGGGGACTGCAGGGGACCATCATCGGCGCTGCCGTGGGAGGCAAGAAGGGCGCAGCCTATGGCGGCCTGGTCGGCGCGAGCATCGGATTGATCGGCGTCATCATGGAGCGCGGCCCCGACCTGGAATTGCCTGCGGGCACGCGTATCGAGGTCGAACTCGTCCGTGAACTCAGTGTTCCCCAGGCAGCCGTCGCGCGCGCCCGCGCCCTGCCGCCACCCGTGTCTCCCGCGGCACTGGCCGAGGATGCGGAGGAGGAGTCAGAGTCTGCGCCTGCGAACACGCAGGAACAGGAGACACAATCCACCCAGGCAGCAGAGGCCGAGCCGGAAGGCGAGAAGGAAGTCGCGCACAACCGCACCCCGCCCGCCCCGGCGCCGCAGCCGCCGCCTCCGGGCGAAGACCCCACCTTGGGTGACCCGGGCGCCTATCGCTTGCGAGTCAACGTTCAGCTCGTGCTGGTGGAAGCCGTCGTGCGCGGGGCGGGGGGTTCCGCGGGTGACTCGCTTTCCAAGCTCACGCGAGAAGACTTCCGCCTGTTTGAAGACGGGGTCGAGCAGAGCATCCGGCATTTCAGCCGCGACGAATTGCCGCTGGCGGTCGCCCTGGTGGTAGACACGAGCGGGAGCGTGGCTCCTTACATCCGCGAGTTGCGGCAAGCGGCGCTGGACACGCTCTCGCAGCTCAAGCCGGACGACCAAGTGGCGCTGTTTGTCTTCACCGAGCGGGTCGAGCGGCTCGTGGATCTGACCACGAACCGGCGGCGCGTGGCGAGCCGCATCGAGCGCCTGCAGGGCGAAGGCGGCACGAACATCCTCGACGCCCTCTGGGAGGCGACGAACTACTTGCAGGCGGCGGCACCGGAGCGCCGACGCGTCATCATTCTGGTCTCCGACAACCACGCCACTGTGCGTGCGCGCGTGAACCAGAGCCAAGTCATCCGTAACGCCCTCGAGGCCGACACGGTGATTTACAGCATCCAGACTCCGAGCGAACAGGTGCCCATCACCCTGCGCCTGCCCACATGGCTGGGCGGCTATGGAAGCGTGGAGAAGATTACCCAGGAAACCGGGGGCGAGGTCATCAAAGTGGATCGCACGCGCTCGGTTGCCGCCGCCCTCGCCGGCGCCATCGAGCGGCTCAAGACCCGCTACACCCTCGGCTACCACCCCACCAACAAGACCCGCGACGGCGGCTTCCGCCGGATCGAAGTCCGCTTGGCTGACCCCTACGGCCAGCCTCAGCGGGACTACCACGTATTTGCCAAGAAGGGCTACTACGCCCCGCGGGATCCGCTGCCGGCGGACAACCGGGCCACCCAAGCCACGAGCTCCAGCCGCTGACCCTGGCGACAACAGGCCGCTTTAACAGTCTAGTCCCGGAACGGACAAACTTACGGTCCTTGGCTTCTCTCTTAAGGCACGCCGAAAAGTTCTTTTAGAACCTGCTCGTAGGTGAAGTTTATCCGGCTCTGCAGGTAGGCCTTCAGGCGATCAAAGTCAGCCGCGAGGTCAGGTGAAGCTTGGGCTCGCATCTGGTCAATTATTCCCGCTAGTTCATTATATTCGCTGGAAGTGAATATCGCTTGCGATGCCTGAGTGCCGCCCCGCAGCCAGTCGTCGATAATGGGGTGGCGCGGGTCGAAGAAAGCCTGCAACCGGCTCTGAACCGTGGCGTCTGCACCAACGATTGCATTGAGTTCGTCCGATCTAGATTCGCTTAGCAAAAATGTCGGTGGCTCGTCTGGGGGCGGAGGCGTTGGCGGGGGTGGCTCGTAGCAACAGTCGGGAGGGGGGGTGATGCCGAGCAGGGTGTCGATAGCTTCTTGGTAGGTCTTTCCGACTTGCGCGACCAGTTCCACACGAAAATTTTCAAGATCGCTCGCCAGTCCCGCACTCGCTTTGAACTTGATCAGGTTGATCACCTCTTCCGCCTGTGTATACATGGTTGAGGAGAAGACGGTGAATCGCAGATCAGTTTGATTCATGTAAGCGGTGATGAACGGCAAGAAGTTGTTTATGGCATCGCGCGCCTTAGTCCGCAGCGCGCTGTCTTTCAGAACCATCTCAACAGCTTCGGATGAGTAACTGTTGAACTCGCTGAGGTAGCTCGTGCCTTTTCCAGTACTGAGCAGTTTCGTATCCCGAAAGCGCTGCAACTCGCTTGCGGTAGTCTGTTCTCCCGCAATCAATGAGCCCGGACAGATGAAGCTTGCTCCCCGACAAGGACGACATGCAGCGCGACACTCTGGACATCCCAGGTCCGATACACACTAAGATCAGTGGGGGGAAACCAATTGCGACTTGTGTCAAACGCTGTGTCGGATTCGTAAACCAGACACGTTTGACCATTCAGCACCGCAGCTCGCGTACGCCCAACCACATTAATTGGCAATAAGCTCATAAACAGGGAGTTCTCACCGTCCGCTCTAAACTCGGCCCGGCTGGCAGCACCACCATCCGAAAAAGTGATGAACCCGCCTGCCTCACCGCTCCAGGTCTGAGCAGCAGCCGAAATCGGAGACACCCATGAAAACGGAATGGTTCCCAAATGCACGCGATACACCACGGACTGCGTGCCCCATTTCCAACCACTGAACGACCAACACCAGCAGCCGGTTAGAGTCACGGTCAACACAGCCGTGGCAAACCCGAATAGCCACCGCCGAACCATTTCTTATTGCCTCCGCCTGGAGTCCGATCCGTGGGCCTTTTGGATCTCTGCTACACGGCGGATGGTGCTTTCCGCTTGGCCAAGGTCGAAAACATCCGCCTCGCGGTCGGGGGCTCGCAGGAAGCGCGACTTCAAGACTGCCCTGTTGCCGACAACACGGTAGGCGCCGTAGTCCCACAACAGCTCAAAATAAGCACCCCGGCGGAGCTCTTCTTCTACGGCTTCGCAGGTTGCGTATGTGTCAACAAAGCTCTGCTCTTGACACCCTCCTCGACCCCTCCCGGAAACCAAATAAGCTTCTAACAAGGCTTCTGGATAGCGCGTCAGGAAGAACAAAACCCGTTCCCCGAAACCAAACTCCGGCTCGACGCTGTCCCAGCCCATAAAAACTCCTTGTGGGCCGCGGTGAGGACCTCGCCAAAGCTGCTTCACCCAAATCTGATTGCCGTCCACTATTTCTGCTGGTTTCAGCGTTCCCTTAAGGATCGTTTCCACCTCCACCCCCACCCAGGTGTGGTAAGGCCCTTCGAGGTGGTATTCAGTTCGCCGGACTGTCCCGGTGAGCACAACATCAGCGGCTGCTGCTAACTCGCCCGCATACGACCGGTCCCCGGCCACCAAATTGACCCCTATGGCTTGAAGGGCATGATATTCTGCCGGCCCGATACCGCGGCGGTCGAATACCCTCAATATGCGCCACTCCTCGATACCCTGTTGGCGCAGCAACTTCCATTCTTCCTTGCTCAACGTCCCGCGCACGCCTCGAAGCCGATACTCCTGCCGGAAGTACTCTCGGTTCTCCGGGGGAAATCGACTAAGCAGGCGTTCTTCCTCGTCTGGGGTCGGAACGCGGTGAGCCCATGGAATCAGTGGCTTGGAGGGAGCCGGCGGTTGCTGGGCAAGAAGGTAGACACCTAAAGGGCACAGAACCAGCCCGAGGAAGAGATGCGGGAACCGCACGAAGGAGAAATCTTCATACATTCCCCCCCGCTCCCGTCAATAGGACGTTTTTCCTATTGCGTGGGATGCTCCCGACGCTCTTGACCGACTCCTTCGGCTGGCCCCCGCGCGACCCCTTGCCGGCGGACAACCGGGCCACTCCGGCAGCCAATTCCAAATCTTAACAGCACCATCGTACTAGGGGATCGCCCGGAGGCGCGCGGGCGGAAAAGTGACCCCCGGCCTATTGTCCGTTTCCCTCCCCCCTCCTAGACTCACCCTCGCCTGCACCACAGGCTCGCCAACGAGCGTGGCGGGCTGACCCGCCAGTTGGGTTGTCGCAACGGCAAGAGTGGGTTCGATGAGTGTGTGCCACAAAGGCCAAGAGCAGATGACGGACAATCGGGAGTATGCACAAGTCGGGAAGGACAAGGGGCAGGATGAGCCCGAGCCGCGGCCGGATCCGGTGCGGAGCCAACCCTGGCTTTCGGCCATCTTGGGCGCCTCGCGCGATGGCATTGCGGTGGAAGAGAGCGAGCGGATCGTTTATGCCAACCATGCCTTCGCACGGCTCTATGGTTACGACGACCCCACTGACCTCCTCGGAAGACACGTGTCAAATTTCCGCATCCCCGAAGACAACGAACGGATGTTGGACTACGGCCGGCGCCGCCTGCGGGGGGAATCAGCCCCAGCGGTCTATGAGTTCCAAGCAGTGCGCAAAGACGCGACCCGGATTGACCTCGAGGCCTCCGTCTCGACTGCCATCATTGCTGGCAAGCACTACATTATCGCCGTCGTCCGCGACATCACCGAACGCAAACAAATGGAAGGCGCACTGCGCGACAGCGAGGAACGGTTCCGCCAACTGGCGGAAAACATCCTGGAAGTCTTCTGGATGATCGAGCCTGAGGGCCGACCCCCTCATCGCGTCCTCTACGTCAGCCCCGCCTATGAAGAAATCTGGGGGCGCTCCTGCCAGAGCCTCTACGACAATCCCATGTCCTTTCTCGAAGCCATCCATCCCGATGACCGCGAACGCATCCGGACCCTGGTGGAGAGCCACGCGACTCCGGAGGAGGGAATGAAATACCGGATCGTGCGCCCCGATGGATCTGTCCGCTGGATCTGGGATCACGTCTTCCCCATCCTCGACGCCCAAGGAAAACTCTATCGCCTGGTTGGCATTGCCCAAGACATCACCGAGCGCAAGCACGCCGAAGGAGCGGTGCGCGAAAGCGAGCGACACTTCCACACGCTGGCCGAGATCGTCCCGGTCGGCATCTTTCGTGCCGATGCGGCCGGAAAGTGTGTCTTTATGAATCAGCGCGCCTTTGAAATGGCAGGGCTCTCACCCGACGAGCAACTGGACTATTGTTGGCAGCGCGCCCTCCACCCGGGTGACCGCGCACGTGTGCTGGCGGAGTGGATGAAAGCCGCCCAGAACAATGAACCCTTTCGGACTCAGTGTCGGTTCCGGCACCGCGACGGAACGATCCGCTGGATATTGAGCCAGGGACTGGCCGAGCGCGACGAAACCGGCGGCATCGTGGGCTATGTGGGCTCCCTCACCGATATCACCGAGCAGCGGGAGGCTCAGCTCCGCCTGGCCGAGTCGGAGCGCCTGGCAGCGCTGGGGTGCATGATCGCCGGCATCGCCCACGAGCTGAACAACCCGCTCCAGGTCATCCTGGGCTTCTCCGAACTGCTGCGGCAGAATCCGAACCTGGACGCCACCCAGCGCCACCAGGCCGAGATCATCCAGAACCAATCCGCGCGCGCGCGGAAGATCATTTCCAACCTGCTGACCTTCGGCCGCCAGAACGCGCTGGAACCGACGCGCGTGAACATCAACCAATTGTTGCAGAAGCTCCTCGAGCTGCGCGGCTACGCTCTGCATCTCGACGGCATCCAGCTCGAAACCGAATTCCAGTCCCTGCCCATGATCCTCGCCGACCCCAACCGCCTCCAGCAGGTGTTCCTCAACCTGTTTCTGAATGCGGAACAGGCCGTGGCGCAAGCGACCGGCGAACGAAAGATCGCGCTCCGCACCCGGCTCGATCACACGCCAGCGGGAGAGCAAATCCGCGTCACACTGTCAGACACGGGCGTCGGCATCCCGCGCGAGCATCTCCCGCGGGTCTTCGACCCCTTCTTCACCACCAAACCGCCCGGCGAAGGGACGGGCTTAGGGCTTTCCATCGCCTATTCCATCGTCCGCGAGCACGGCGGCAGCATCGAGTTGGCCAGCGAAGTGGGGCTGGGCACCACGGTCACGGTCTCGCTGCCGGTGGTGCCGGCTGAATCTGCTGCCAACCCGAAGCCGGAACCACCTCCGCCTCCCAGCCTTCCTCCCGCCTGCGAACAACGGCCGCGCTCCGCCCTGGTGGTGGATGACGAAGAGGCGATCCGCGAATTCCTCCAAGAGTCTCTACGTCTGGAGGGCTTCGAGGTGGACATCGCGGAGAATGCCGCCCAAGGCTTGGCCCGCCTGCGCGCTTGCCACTACGACCTCGTGCTCTGCGACATCAAGATGCCCGGCAAAACCGGCATCGAACTGCTGGAAGAAATCAGCCGGGAGCAGCCCGACATCGTCTCCCGGTTTATCTTCATGACCGGCGACGCCCTCAGCCCGGGCACGCGCGAAGTCCTGGATTCGGCTGTGGTGCGCTACCTGATGAAACCGTTTACGCTTGCGGACGTCCTGCGCCTGCTTTCCGAACCGTCCTGAGCTCTCCCCCAGCCCGGCAAGTTGCACGCCTTCGGCCTTCTGCGGTAGAGTCAGCCCATCTGCGCGGGCAGCTCATTCGACGAGGCCGAGGATGGCGATCATCACCGCTGACAAGGAATTCGCCCTCTATGAATCCATGGCGGCGCGCTTCGACGTCGCCGCCGCCAAACTTGGACTCAACGAGGGCTTGAAGAGATTTCTCCGCTACCCGAACAAGGAAATCACCCTCTACATCCCAGTGGGCATGGACGACGGCCGGCTGGAGGTCTTCGTTGGCTACCGCGTCCAGCACTCCATCGTGCGCGGGCCGGGGAAAGGCGGCATCCGGTTTTCCCCGGACGTCACGCTGGACGAGACGCGGGCGCTGGCCAGTTGGATGACCTGGAAATGCGCGGTGCTGAACCTGCCCTTTGGGGGAGCCAAGGGGGGCGTGGTCTGCGACCCCGCCAAGCTCAGCAAGCGGGAGCTCGAAGGCATCACCCGGCGCTACACCGCCGAACTGCTCGACTATCTCGGCCCGGAACGCGACGTCCCTGCCCCCGACCTCGGCACCGACGAGCAGGTGATGGCCTGGGTGATGGACACCTATTCGATGCACGTCCGCCACACCACCACCGCCATCGTCACCGGCAAGCCGCTCGACCTCGGCGGCAGCCAGGGGCGGCGCGAAGCCACCGGGCGCGGGTGCATGATTGTCTGCGACAGGGCGCTGGCGAAACTCGGACGCGCACGCGAAGGCCAGCGCGTGGCCATCCAGGGCTTCGGCAACGTGGGCGCCGTTGCCGCCCACCTGATGTACGAGGCCGGCTACAGAATCGTAGGAGTCTCCGACATCCACGGCGGCGTCTGCAACCCCAAGGGCCTCGACATTCCCAAGTTGCTCGGCCATTTCCACGAGGCGCGCACCGTCGCGGGCTTCCGCGGCGGCGATGCCATCAACGCGCAGGACGTCCTCTTCCTCGACTGCGACATCGCCATGCCCGCGGCGGTGGAAAACCAGATCACCAGCCAGAACGCGCACCGCTTGAAGGCCTCCATCCTCTGCGAGGCAGCCAACGGGCCGACCACGGCGCTGGCGGACGAAATCCTCGAAGAGAAAAAAGTGTTCGTCATCCCCGACATCCTCGCCAATGCCGGCGGCGTGACGGTGAGCTACTTCGAGTGGGTGCAGGACCGCCAAGGCTACTTCTGGTCGGAGCAGATGGTGAACGAGCGGCTGGAGCAGATGATGAGCGCGAGTTTCGATGCCGTCGTCGCCTACGCCGAGCGCCACCGCGTCTCCAACCGCATCGCCGCCTATATGCTTGCGATTGATCGCGTCGCCTTTGCCCTCAAGCTCCGCGGCATCTACGCCTGATGCGTAGGGGCCATGCGCCCACTGACCCAACAAGAGCTTGCAGAGATACCCAAGAAGTGGGCACGCCTGTGGCGTGGAGGATTACTGCGCCTCTTGGTGGTACCAGCGCTCATACTCGTGCTGTCCCTTCCTTTTCTTTGGAACGATCCCCGGCTGGCCAAATTGATTCTCTCGATTCTGCTCCTCATATATGCGCCAGGTCTTGTCATGGCGTGGTGGGGAGAACGAAAGGCAAGGCAAGAACTGGAAGCTGATCTCCAAGTTGGAGTAGCAAAAGAAACGAAAGGAAAAGTCTACGACCGCTTTCGCCTCAGAAGCCTTGTAGGTCTGAGACGATATGTCATTTGGGCAGATATTCTTGAATTAGGGATTGAGGTTTACCTAGATCGCGCTGAGTTTGAGAGAATCCAACTCGGAGATACAATCTGCGTGGATTATCTTCCGCGTACAGGTCTAGTTATTTCAGCCCGAAAGGTGTCAGGATAAGTCGTGCGGCCCCTGAGCCCGGAAGAAGTCGAGCAGGTAAAGAAAATCCTGCGGCCACTGCGCTGGGCGCCGCTCCTGATGCTGGTGGTGGCGGTGCTGTTTGTCGGGTTCTTTTTCCGCGGGCCGGTTCGGGATGACTGGCGGCCGTTGCTGATCCCTGTCGTCTTCTTCGGCATCGGCTTCTGGGGGGCCTGGCGGCGCAAAGCGCAGATCGAGGCCGACCTGAGGGGCGGCTTTGCCGAGACCTTGCAGGGAGCGATCGAGAAGCTCTGGCACTCGAAACAGGAGGCCAACATCCGCGTAGACGGGATGAACCTGCGCGTGGAGCGGGACATCTACCGTTCGCTGAAGAAAGGCCAGCAGGTCACAGTGGACTACCTGCCACGTTCCCGTATCGCTCTCAAGGTTGCACCTCGGACTTGACGATGCGTGTGCGTCTTGCGTTTTTCTTTCTGCTTGTCCTGCTCCCCTGCCCGGCGTCGGCGCAACGCCCGCTCGACCGCGTCCCCCTTCGCTACCTTCCCCCCACGCTCGTCATCGAGGCACGCGTGAACGGCTCCAAGCTGTTGTTCTTTGCCTTTGACACCGGCACCACCACGATTGTGCTCGACGTGCAGGTTGCCGCTCAGATGGGCTTGCAACCACCTGCGGGAGACCGACGCGCCGCGCCCGGCCCTGTCCGCATTCGCTCGCTCGCCGTCGGCAAAGCCGTGGCCTACGACCTCGAAGCTGTCATCCGCGACCTCACGCCCCTCAGCCAGCGTATGGGGCATGAACTGGCCGGCATCATCGGCTACCCCTGGATGGAACAGTTCATTTTCGAAATCAACCACGCCACCGGGCGACTGACGCTCTGGCCGCGCCAGGCGGAACTCTCGGCCCCGGCCCACACGCTCGTCGTTCCGCTGGAGGTGCAAACCGGCCCGGGCTTTGGCGGCGCTGGCCTTTTCGTCAGCGGCCAAGTCAACGCCGAGCCTTGTGAGTTTGAGATTGACACCGGAACCGACATCGGAGTTTTGGGAGCTGGAATCGCGCGCCGGGTGGGGACGACTATCTCTGCCCCGAGGCCTTCCGAGCCTCTTCCCCAGTCCCCTTCAATCCGGCGCGTGGACCTACTGATGTTCGGGGGCCGGGTGTTTGCTCACGTACCGTTCCGCATCGACCCGAACCGCGGAGCCAGCGGCGAGCCCTACCAGCAGTGCGTGATTGGCAACGACCAGCTCCAGGAGTTTGTCCTCACCATTGATATCCCCCACCGGCGCGCGTTCTTCCGTTCCCTTCCGCGAGCCGAAAACGCGCGCTAACTTTGCGCCTTTCCTGTTTACAGCCTGCAGGCGCTTGAGTATGCTTGTGCGCCAATGAGGGACAATGGCTGGGCGGGCAGGCTGTCCGGGATGGTCACGCCGGGAATGGTGAAAAGCGACGACGAGCATCGTCGCGAAATCTGCAGCGTCGGCCGGTGGATCCACCAGCGGGACTTTATCGCTGCCACGGACGGAAACCTCTCCGTCCGGCTCGATGCGCGCCGCATCCTCACCACCCCTACCGGAATGTCGAAAGGGATGATGGAGCCGGATGACCTCGTCGTTGTGGACACGGAAGGGAAAAAGATTCACGGGCGGCGCAACGCCTCGAGCGAAATCGCCATGCACCTCCTCATCTATCAGCGCCGACCGGATGTGAACGCGGTCGTGCACGCCCATCCCCCCACGGCCACGGGCTATGCCGCCGCCGGGCTGCCGCTGAATCAGGCGCTGATTTCCGAGGTGGTGCTGGCGCTCGGGTGTGTGCCGCTGGCGAGTTACGGCACGCCGGGCACGCCGGAACTCTCCGATGCGCTGGCACCGCTGGTGCCCCACTACGACGCCATCCTGATGGCGAACCACGGGGTGGTGACCTACGGGGACGACCTGCTGCGCGCCTACATGCGGATGGAGACGGTGGAGCACTTCGCGCGGATTTCGATGGTTACGCACCTGCTGGGCCGGCAAACGCTGCTTTCGCGCGAAGAGGTGGAAAAACTGGGCGAGGCCCGGGCGCGCTACTTCGGGGCGGCCGGCGCGCCAGCGGCTCCGCTGACGGAAGCCTGCCCGGTCACCGCCGACCACACCCCCGCCGAGCGCGAACGCTTCTGGGTGAGCCGCCAGGAATTGGAGGCACTGATTGAGGATGCGCTGAAATCGGCGGCGCGCAAGTAGGGTTTTTCACTTGACTCTGTCTGGGAGGGAACCGAATGGGTGAAGCGCTCGGGATGATCGAGACCCGCGGCCTGGTGGCCATGATCGAGGCCTCAGACGCTATGGTCAAGGCCGCCAAGGTGACGCTGGTGGGCTGGGAAAAGATCGGCTCCGGCTACGTGACCGCGCTCGTGCGCGGGGACGTGGCGGCGGTGAAGGCTGCCACGGACGCTGGCGCTGCCGCCGCCCGCAGGGTGGGCGAGCTGTTTGCGGTGCACGTAATCCCGCGCCCACATCCGTCGCTCGAGGACGTGCTGCCGATCGGCAAGTCGGCGGCGCTGGCGGGCGTGCGTTAAGCGCAGTCGCGGTTGAAGGCTTGCCGCGCGCGCATCTCGGCGCGCGCGGCGGAGTACCTTTTGACGTATCGAGTATTCCAGATGGAGCTCTAGATGCTGCTGGCTAAAGTCGTCGGCACGGTCGTGGCCACGCGCAAGGACCCACGGCTGGAGGGAAAGAAGCTGCTGGTGGTGAAGACCCTCTCGCCGGATGGAAAGGAAGACGGCAACTACGTGGTGGCGGTGGATACGGTGGACGCCGGCTTCCGGGAGACCGTGCTCATCGTCTCGGGCAGTTCCGCGCGCATGGCGGCCGAGTGCAAGGACCGGCCCGTGGACACGGCCATCATCGGCGTGGTGGACACCGTGAAGCTCGACGAGCAGGAAGAGGTCGCCATCGCCGCTCGCGCCCGCAAGTAATCCGATGTTCCTGGGAAAAGTTGTCGGTAACGTCGTCTGCACGGTGAAGAACTCCATCCTGGAAGGGAAGAAGATTCTTGTCGTGCAGCCGCTCAACCGCGAAGGGAAGCCGAAAGGCAAGCCCGTGATCGCGCTCGATTCGGTGGGTGCGGGGGCGGGGGAAACGGTCTACTGGTGCCGGGGGCGCGAGGCCAGCTTCGCCTGGTTCCCGGATGAGGTGCCGACCGAGGCCACCATCGTCGGCATCGTCGACCACGTCGACATTCCAACAAGAGCAACCACGGATACACACGGATGAACACGGATAAGAGAATTGGTCTTGAAAGTCTTTCTATCTGTGTCTATCAGTGTGCATCCGTGGTTTCAAGTCTTCCATGTTGATTGGGCGGGTGATCGGCGAGGTGTGGGCGACGCAGAAGCAGGCGTCGCACGAGGGGCAGAAGATTCTCTATGTCCAGCCGCTCAACCTCGACGGCAGCGACCGCGGCGATCCCCTGCTCGCGCTCGACGCGGTGGATGCGGGCGTGGGCGAGCGCGTGCTCGTTACGACCGAAGGCTGGTCTGCGATGACGGCCGTGGATCGGCCGAACTCCCCCATTGACATGGCCGTCATCGGCGTCATCGACACCGTTGAGCTGGAGCCGGGAACCATCTAGCTCGTTCGCTTGCGGATTCAGGAAGCCTTGCGCATAATGCGACGCGGATGATTGGGCACCTGCGCGGGACACTGCTCGCCAAGAAACCCTTCCAGGTACTCCTCGACGTCAACGGGGTTGGCTATGAGGTGCGCGTGCCTTATTCGGTTTCCCAGCTTCCCCCGAACGGCAAAGAACTCTCGCTGGTGGTGTACACGCACGTGCGCGAGGACGCGCTGCAACTCTACGGCTTCAAGAGTGCAGCCGAGCGCGAAATCTTCCTCCAACTGCTGACAGTGAAGAACGTCGGGCCGAAGATGGCCCTGATGGTGCTGGCCGGCGTATCGCCGCAGGACATTGCGAATGCCATCCGGCGCAACAACCCGATGCTGCTGGTGGTGCCGGGCATCGGGCCAAAGACGGCCGAGCGCATCGTGCAGGAGCTGCGCGACACCTTCGCGGCCGTGCCGGAGACCTCCCCGACTGCGCCGGCGTTGAGCGGCGCGGCGGAGGAAGCGGTCTCGGCGCTGGAAAACATGGGCTGCGACGCGCAACTGGCCGCGCGCGCGGTGCGCGAGATGCTACAATCAGCGGGAGCAAACGCCAGCTTTGACGTGCTGATGAAGGGGGCGTTGCAGTGGCTCAGGGAAAAGAAGCGCTGAACGAGCGCACGCGGAACAAAGCCGGCATCCTGTCGGGCGCACCGCTCGACGAAGACCGGCAGTTCGAACAGAGTGTGCGCCCGCGCCGGCTGGAGGAATTCATCGGCCAGAGCAGGGTCAAAGAGAACCTGGCCATCGCCATCGAGGCCGCGCGCTCGCGCGACGAGGCGCTCGACCACGTGCTGCTAAGCGGCCCGCCCGGGCTGGGAAAGACGACGCTGGCGACTATTGTCGCCAACGAGTTGGGTGTGCGCCTGGAGACGACCTCGGGGCCGGTGCTGGAGCGCGCGCTTGACCTCTCGACCATCCTCTCCATCCTCGAATCCCGCCAGGTGCTTTTCATTGATGAAGTGCACCGGCTGCTGCCGGCGGTGGAGGAGATCCTCTATCCCGCGCTCGAGGACTACAAGATTGACATGATCATCGGCAAGGGCCCGGGCGCGCGCACGCAGGTCTACCGGTTGGAGAGATTCACGCTGATCGGGGCGACCACACGGACGGGGCTGGTGTCGAAGCCGCTGCTCTCGCGCTTCGGCATCACGCATCGGCTCGACTTCTATCCGGTGGAGGACCTGGTGCAGATTGCGGAGCGCTCGGCGGAGATCCTGAAGATTCCGGTTGACGCCGCCGGTGCCGAGGAGATTGCGCGGAGGTCACGCGGGACACCGCGCGTGGCGAACCGGCTGCTGCGGCGGGTGCGCGACTTCGCCCAAGTGCGCGCGGACGGAAAGATCACACGCCCGGTGGCGCAGGATGCGCTCGCCATGCTGGAAGTGGATGACTACGGGTTGGACGAAATGGACCGCAAGCTGCTGCTCACCATCATTGACAAGTACGCGGGCGGTCCGGTGGGGGTGAATACGCTGGCGGCGTCGGTGAGCGAGGAACCGGACGCGATTGAGGAAGTCTACGAACCCTTCCTGATGCAGATTGGCTTCCTGAACCGCACGCCGCGCGGGCGCGTGGCGACCGAGCTTGCCTACCGGCACCTGGGTCGTGCCCCGGCCCCCGGGGGTTCCCCGGCGCCGCTGTTCGGCTCCTAGTCCCGAGAAAACTTCAAGTTCCCCAGCGTTCCTGCTAGAATCCATTCGTCCGGACAGGGCGGACAAACCATCCAAGCAGGAGGGACCATGCGGACTCGAATCCTAGTTCTCGCCACTGCAGCGGTGCTGGCCGTCGGGCTGGCTTGGGCAGGCGGAGAAGGCAAAGCGGGCCAGATGATGAGCCCCGCCGAGCAGGCCGCCAAGCTCAAGGCCAAGCTCGGGCTGAGCGACGCGCAGGCCGAGCAGGTACGGGCGGTGTTTGAAGACATCGACCGGCGGATTGCCGAGCTCAAGGCCAGCGGACAGGACGCAGCGGTGGTGCAGGAAGGCAAGAAAAAGCTCAAGGAAGAGCGGGCGGCACGGCTAAAGGCCATCTTGACGGCCGAGCAGTACGCCCGGTACGAGCAGATGAAGTCCGGGCACACCGCAGGGGGAAAGCAGAAGCCATAGTCTGAACCCCCGCCCCCGGCGCAGGGGGTTCCGCTAGAATAGCGGAATGGCAGGCGAAGCCGGAGGGTACCGGAAGAGCGTCATTCTGTCGCTGGGGTCGAACCTAGGAGACCGGGTGTCGAACCTGGAGCGCGCGGTCGCGGAGTTGGCGCGCGCGGGCATCCAGGTGGTGCGGCGGTCGGCCATCTACGAGACCGAGCCGGTGGAGGGGCCCGAGCAACCCTGGTTCCTAAACTGCGTGCTGGAGATTGAGACCGAGCTGATGCCGCTCGGCCTGCTGCGGCTGACCCAGCGGATCGAGCGGGAGCTGGGGCGGCGGCGCGAAGGGGGAACGAAAGCGCCGGGGCCGCGCCCGATTGACATTGACATTGTGCTGTTTGGGTCTTCCGTTGTCCGCCTGCCTGAGCTGACCATTCCCCATCCGCGCATGGCCGAGCGACGCTTTGTGCTGGAGCCCTTGCGCGAGATTGCTCCTGACCTGCGCCACCCCCTCACCCGCAAAACCGTCGTCGAGATGCTCGGCGAGCTGACCAACACCTCTCAGGTGCGCCGCTACCTAGGCACGTAGCCGGGACCGCGGACGATGCGGCCGGGCTTGGCCCCGGTGTGCTGTCCATCGCGGATCACCGCCACGCCGTTGACGAAGACATCCTTCATCCCCACGGAGAGCTGGTGGGGATTCTCGAAAGTGGCGCGGTCGGCAATGGTAGCAGGGTCAAAGATTACCACGTCAGCGTAAAAGCCCTCGCACAGCAGGCCGCGATCGCGGATGGAGAGGCGGCTGGCGACGGCGGAGCTCATCTTGCGGATCGCGTCTTCGAGCGGGATAACCTGTTCGTCACGGACGTAGTAGCCCAGCAGGCGGGGGTAGTTGCCGTAGGTGCGGGGGTGGACGAGGTCGCGGGCGCGCGCGGGGTCGGCGCCGCCGGCATCGGTGCCGAACTTGATCCACGGCTGGCGGAGCTGGAGCTTCACATTGCCTTCGTTCATCATGAAGAAGAGGGCGCCCACGCGCTGGCGCTCGGAGAGAACCAAGTCCATGGCGGTCTCAATCCAGTCCTTCCCCTGCGCCGCGGCGATTTCGGCCAGGCGCTTGCCCGCAAACGTCTTGTTCTCCGGCTGATCCAAGCCGACGACCATCACACCGTCCGGCGTAGCCAACTGGCAGAGGTTTTCCCATTCCGTGTATTCCTTCTGCACCTCCGTGCGGATGCGGGCGCGCATTTGCGGGTCCCGGAGGTTGTCCAGGAGTTTCCCGTCGGCGGAAGCCCAGGGCGGGAAGCAGGCGCTGAGGCCGGTGCCCCCGGCTATATAGGCGTACATATCGGCACCGATGTCCTGGCCAGCCGCCCGTGCCGCATTGATCTTGGCGATGGCCAGTTGCGCCTTGTGCCAATTGCGGCGGCCGGCGGCCTTCAGGTGGTAAATCTCCACGGGCACGCCGCCCTCGCGGCCGATGCGCATGGCTTCGTCAATCGCCTCCAAGTACTGGTCGGCCTCCGAGCGCATGTGGGAGATGTAGACGCCGCCGTAAGGAGCCATGGCCTTGGCCAACTCGATGAGCTCTTCGGTGGAGGTGAAATTGCCCGGGGGATAAATGAGGGCGGTGGCGATGCCAAAGGCGCCGTCTTCCATGGCGTTGCGGACGAGCTGGCGCATGGTTTCGAGCTCTTCGGACGTGGGCGCTCCCTGCGCCATGCCTTTGACGTACATTCGCACCGTGGTGGCGCCGAGGAAGGAGCCGAAGTTGGGCGAGGCGCCATGGCGCTGCATGGCTTCGAGCCAGGCATTGAAGCCGCGCGGGCCGCTGAATTCACGTCCCAGCCGCCCTTCCTCGGGGTCCACGCTGCCCATGATGGAAAGCGTTCTCTCGTTGGCGGGGGCGTTCGTCCACCCCTCGCCCATAATCTCGGTGGTGATGCCCTGGGTAATCTTGCTGAGGACGCGGCCGTCGCCGGTGAGGAAGTTACCGCGGGAATGGCTCTGGATGTCAATGAAGCCCGGGGCGACGACGAGTCCGCGGGCGTCCAAACGCTCACGCGCGGGGGCGTTCGCCAGCAGACCGGCGGGGGTGATGCGGGCGATGCGGTCGCCACGGATGGCGACATCGCCGTAAAACCAGGCGTTGCCCGTGCCGTCCACTACGCGGCCACCGAGGATGACGACATCGTAGGGTTCAGGCGCAACCTGCGACCACGCAAGAACGGCCGCACCCACAATCAGGATAAGAACGCACAGCCAACGCTCGAATGACTTTTTCATGGCATCCTCCCGTGAACGGTCTTCCCTCAGGGGCTGAAGCCCACTCTTCTTAGTGTCTTCTTATGTCAGGCCTGAAGGCCTGACCCGCCTGACTCCTTTCCTCGACCCACTGGGAGCCATCATCGGGGCTGAGCCGTGCCGGGCGGGACGATGACGGCGGGAATCTCGCGTTCCCGCACTAGGCGGTTGAATTCGGCCAGCTCTTTCGCCTGAATCTCCTTCCACGCCGCGAGCTGTTTGTCGAGTTTCTCGCTGAGCACCTGGAATACGTCGTAGGACTGCTTGGTGGGGGCGGCGTCGGCGCTTTCGACCACACCGAAGAGTCCAGTGAGCTTGTTGTTGAGCTTGATGGGGTAGTTGAGCGGGTCCTGCGGGGCGCGGGACTTGGTCTGGATGAGTTCCTCCTCGACCGGCGTCATTTTCTTGTCGAGCTCGCGCGCCGCAGTGAGGATGGGCTTGGCCTTCTCATCTTTCCCCAAACGCTTTTCGAGCTCGCGCAACTGCGTGCGGATATCGCGGATCTGGTTGATGGTGTCGTGGGTCTGGGTGATGCGCTCGGCGATTTGCTTGAGCAGGTCAAACTGTTTCTCCATGTCGGCCGGGGAGGTGCTGAGCCGCGGGTCGAGCTTGAGTTCAAGGGGAACGGTCTGGCTCTTGCCCGCGACCGTCAGTCGAACCTGATAGGTGCCGGGCAGGGCGCGCGGCCCGCGCGGCGGCCCGCCCCAGGCCACGGCGCCGGGCACGTTGCTCGGAGCCTTGCCACGCAGATCCCATACGAACTGGTGCATGCCGGGATCAATCGCTGAGCCCTCCTGCTGTTGCGGGGGCGCGAAGAAGGCGAACGGGGAGGGCTGCTCCGGCTCGGGCCGCGAAAGCACGAAGCTACGAATCTCCTTTCCCTCGGGGTCGAGGAATTCGAGCTTCACTTCCCCCTCGGGCTTGGATTTCAAGTAGTAGCGAATCACAGCCCCGTTGGGCGGATTCTGGCCGACGGGAACGCCGGGCGGGAGCTGGAAGCCGGGACCGCGCATCCGGTAGGTGAGGCGCGGCTTGAAGAGGTGGAAATCGGCTTTGGCGACCGAGTCGTTAAGCTGCTGGAGGGGCGAGAGGTCGTCGAGGATCCAGAAGGAGCGACCATGGGTGGCGACGACGAGGTCGTCGTCCTTGACCACCAGGTCGTGGATGGGCGAAGTGGGCAGGTTCAACTGCAGCGATTGCCAGTTCTTCCCATCATCGAAGGAGACATAGACGCCGGTTTCGGTGCCGGCATACAGGAGTCCCTTCCGCTTGGGGTCTTCGCGGACGGCGCGGACGAAGGTGTTCTCCGGGATGCCATTGGTGAGGAGGGTCCAGGTCTTGCCGTAATCGCTGGTTTTGTAGATGTAGGGCTTGAAGTCATCGAGCTCGTGGCGGTCAACGGCTAGATAGGCGGTGGCGGCGTCGTGGGGCGAGACCTCAATCTGGCTGATGAGACTCCACTCGGGCATCTGCTTGGGAGTGATGTTGCTCCAGGTCTTGCCCGCGTCGCGGGTGAGATGGACGAGGCCGTCGTCGGTGCCAACCCAGATGACGCCGGCCTGATGGGGCGATTCCACGACCGCGAAGATGGTGTTGTAGTACTCGACGCTGGTGTTGTCCTTGGTGATGGGGCCGCCGGAAGGGCCTTGCTTGGACTTGTCGTTGCGGGTGAGGTCGGGGCTGATGGCGGTCCAGCTCATTCCGCCGTCGGTGGTTTTGAAGAGGACTTCAGCGGCGTGGTAGAGGACGTTGGAGTCGTGGGGAGAGAATAGAATCGGTGCGGTCCACTGGAAGCGGTGCTTGAGGTCGGCGGCGCCCCAACCCATCGGGCTTTCAGGCCAAGCGGTAACTTCCTGCGCCTGGCCGGTGCGCTTGTCCCAGCGGCTGATGGAGCCGCCGTAGCAACCGGCGAAGACGAGGTTGGGGTCTTTCGGATGCGGCGCGATGTAGCCGCTCTCGCAGCCGCCCACCGGATACCAGTCTTCGCGCCCGATGATGCCGTCGTCGCTGCGGCTGGCGACCGCGGCGGTGGAGTTGTCCTGCTGCGCGCCGTAAACGTAGTAGGGGAACTGGTTGTCAGTGATGACGTGGTAGAACTGCGCGGTGGGCTGGGTATCCTGGCGCGTCCAGGTGCGCCCGCCGTTGACGCTGACGTTGGCGCCGCCGTCATTGCCGTTGATCATGCGTTGCGGCTCGGTGGGATCAATCCAGAGGCCGTGATGGTCACCGTGGGGCGCGGGGACAGCGGTGAAGGTGCGGCCGCCGTCAGTGGAGCGAACCATTCCGGTGTTGAGGATGTAGACAGTTTCGGAGTCTTTGGGGTCGGCGATGACGTGGGTGTAATACCAGGCGCGCTGGCGGAAGCGGCGATCGTCAGTCATCAGCCGCCAGTTCGTGCCACCGTCGTCGGAGCGAAAGAACCCGCCCTGGTCGGCTTCAATCAGCGCCCAGACGCGCTCGGGATTGGCGCCGGAGACGCTCACGCCGATGCGGCCATAGATTCCTTTCGGCAGCCCGTTGCCTTCCAGGCGTGTCCAGGTGGCGCCGCCGTCAGTGGACTTGTAGAGGCCGCTGCCGGGGCCACCGCTGGACATGCTGTAGGGCGTGCGGTGAGCTTCCCAGAGCGCGGCGAAGAGGATGCTGGGATTTCCGGGCACGAAGGTGATGTCAATGGCGCCGGTTTTTTCGTCCTTGTAGAGAACTTTTTCCCAAGTCTTGCCGCCATCGAGCGAGCGGAAGACGCCCCGCTCGGGGTTGGGGCCGAAAGCGTGGCCGAGCGCAGCGACGAAAACAATGTCCGGGTTGCGGGGGTGGACGACGACCTGGCCGATGTGGCGGGTGTCGCGCAGGCCGACGTGCTTCCAAGTCTTGCCGGCGTCGGTGGACTTGTAGACGCCATCGCCGTGGGAGATGTTGCCGCGGATGCAGGCTTCACCGGTGCCGACGTAGAGGACGTTCGCGTCGGAGGGCGCCACCGCGATGCTGCCGATGGAAGAGACCGGCTGGTCGTCAAAGATGGGAATCCAGGTGTTACCGCCATCGGTGGTTTTCCAGACGCCGCCGGCGACGCCGCCGAAGTAGAACGTGGTCGGGTCGCCGGGCACGCCGGCGACGGCGATGACGCGGCCGCCGCGGTAGGGACCGATGGAGCGCCAGCGCATGGCTTTGAAGAGGCTCGGGTCGAACGATTGCGCGGGCAGCGCCTCCGGCAGCATCGAAAGCGTTGTCAGCAGAAGCAGGCAAGAAAGAACCAGGGAGCGATGGGAACGAAGCATGGCGTGACCCCCCTCGAAGGAATTGCGGACGGTTATGCTATGCGCGGAAGGGCAAAAGGTAAAGAGGAGAGTTGAAGAGTTGCAGGCTTGAACAGAGGGTCAGGAGAGCCAGCGGGAGCGGAGAGCGCGGACTTGTTCGAGGTGGTTGAGGTCGTGGGCGGCCAGATGGAGGAAGACCGGTTCGAGCGGGTAGCGACCGTATTCTTGGTGCTTTCCCGCGCGACGCCACTCGGCGGGGGAGAGAGAAGCGAGCAGCTTCAGATTGGCTTTGCGGAGTTGGGCGAAGGCGTCGAGGGCAGCCCGCAAGTCTTGTTTCCGATAGGCGAGGCTGTCAGCCCACCGATCCTGATTGAAGGGCACGAGCAACGTGCCGGGCTCGGCCACAATCTTGCGGAAACGGAAGCCGTAGGCGAGCTCGACATCGAGCAGGTGCAGGGCTATCTCCTGTGCGGACCACTTACGCGGCTGGGGGCGGCGGCGGAGTTGCGCGGGGCTGAGGCCGGCAACCAGCCGGCGAAGTTTCGCCGGTGTGGCCGCCTGGATGCGTAAGGCGCCGCGGCGGTTGAAGGGATGTTTCTTGCCACACAGAAAACAGCCAGCCATGGCTGCACAGCCTAGCCGAGCGCCAGCGCGCGGACAAGAGACAATTTGGTTGCGCCGCTGCTAGCGGCGGGGACGGTGGAGCGGGCGTGGCTCCGGCCAGCGCGTTTCCTTGCGCAGCTTGCTGAAGTGGAGGAGCGGCTCGCTCTTCTCGATCAGCGAGGCCAGCTCGACGATGGCGTAGCGGGGATGATCCACTTCGACGCGGCGGTACTCGCCCGGCTCGACCTCGATGATCTGCTTGCCCTCGCGCTCACGCAGGAAGCGCTCGGCATCCTCCCGCGCGGCCCGGGCGTGCTCAACGACGGGCACCGAGAGCGCCTCGACGACGTAGCTGCGGAGGAGCTTCGGCCAGTACTTCTCAAACAGCGCAGCTTCGGCGAAGAGGTCGGCCCAGATGACTTCGCCGTTGACGGCGACCACGACACCCACCACGTCCTTGCCGCGCAGCGCGCCGCGCAGGGCGCGCTCGTAGTCGCGCGTGAGGGCGGAGCTGGCCTCGTCAATCCGGCGCTTGAAGGTATCGGAGTGTTCAAGCTGCGCGTAACTCGTGGAGCGACCCAACTCACCCGTGCTCGGGCTGGCCCCGACCGCACCGGCCACGCCTTCGCGCACGGCGGCGGTGGCGTCCCAGACTTCCTGCTGGTTCTTCGCCGCGACGGCTTTTTCCCGCACGCGCGGCGCGGCCATGAAGCTCTTGCCGTCGAAAGCGAGACTAGCGCCGTGCCAGCGGCCGGGCTCGACGCAGAAGACATCGAGCGGCAGCGGATCAGCGCCCGGCGGGACGATGCGATCTTTCGAGATGACGCGGTCCTGCTTGCCGCCGGTGACGACTTCACCGGCGAGCAGGATGAGGGCTTTGTCGGAGTCGTTGATGAGCGCGAGCTGGTTGACGCGCGCCTGGTCGGGAATCGGCTGCCCGCCGGGCCGGCGGCGAATCAGCCCGGGGCCGAGCTCAGTGACCTTGACGCTGCCAGCCGCCAGGCCTTCCTCGAGCGTGATGTAGTTTTTGGTGGAATGGACCGACGCCGCTGTGACGGGGAAAAGGGCAAGGTTGGCGTGGGCAATCGGCTCGTGCACCTGCCAGAGGTCAACCCGGCTGGCTTGCGCCGCGCCCAGCGCGAGGACGCTCGCGCCAAGAAGGAGTACCCATCGGCCTTTCATCGCTGCCTCCTGGCCCCGACTGCTCTCGACACCCGGCTTCTGCCCCGGGAGCGTGCCTACAGGAATAAGAAGCCGGTTCGGCGGAACGGGTTTTCTCGTCCGCGCCCTCATCCCTGTAATCGCGGGGAGGCTGGCAAAAGTTCCCGAGCGGCCACTATAATCACCCGCTCCATGAATGCGACCCCACCGTTTGCCCTGCCGCGCTACGTTGCCATCGAAGGCCCCATCCGCGTGGGGAAGTCCACGCTGGCCCGGATTCTGGCCGACCGCCTGCACGCGCGGCGCATCCTCGACCCGGAAGACAACCCGCACCTGAAGGATTTCTACCAGGACAAGCCCGGGGCGGCGTTGCGCGCCCAACTGTGGTTCCTGCTCGCGCGCTACCGGCAGTTGCGCGACCTGGCGCTGGAACACGATCCGCGCGTCGTCATCGCCGACTACGTGCTCGAGAAGGACAAACTCTTCGCCACCCTGAACCTCAGCGACCCGGAACTGAAGCTCTACGATCAGTACTACGACTGGTTCCGGCCGCAGGTGCCGACGCCGGATCTCGTCATCTACTTGCAGGCGAACTGCGACGTGCTGCGCAAGCGCATCGCCAAGCGCCGCGACCCGCGCGAGGCCGAGCTTTCCGATGACTACCTGGAAGAAGTCATCCGCGCCTACGAGCATTTCTTCTTTCACTACACCGCCTCCAACCTGCTCGTGATTGACACGAGCCAGATTGACTTCGTGGATCGCCACGAAGACTTGCAGAAGCTTCTGCGGCGGCTGAGCGAACCGGTCAAAGGGACTCAGTACTTCCTGCCGCTGGGCCCTACCTGAAATTTTCAGCCTTCGCACGCAATACCTGTTGGTGAATGGATCGAAGCGGATGGCGTCGTTACGCGAAGGATCGTGTCGCACCGCAACGCCCGCGATGGGCTGAAGGCGTGGCACCCGTTGTTCTCTGGATTGATGAAATCGAGAAGGCCTTCGCCGGCTCGGCCGGGTCGGAAGCCGATGCCGGGCTGGGCCGGCGCCTCTTCGGCAGCTTCCTCACCTGGCTCCAGGAGAAGCGCGAGTCGCTTTTTGTCGCTGCGACGGCCAATGACCTGGCCGCCACCCCGCCCGAACTCCTTCGCAAGGGTCGTTTCGATGAGGTCTTTTTTGTGGATTTGCCCGACGAAGAGGAGCGCCGGGAAATCTTCTCCATTCACTTGAGCCTGCGC